>ERZ795053.586-NODE-586-length-46539-cov-7.251506_pt1 | contig 46539 bp, 39 predicted proteins | sample MGYA00375137_ERZ795053 | MGnify/ENA primary metagenome ERZ795053 (study PRJEB30182, sample SAMN05720284) | activated sludge metagenome | isolation source: Anaerobic digester | place: Hong Kong | collected 2014-12-17 ... | reverse complement strand
GAAACCCATGAAAGAAACTGGCAACCTAATATTATACTTTTCAGCGGTGGCACTAAAAAAAGACCCCACCTGCTCGAACTTGGAAGATCCTTTGTGGGCACCCATGGAGTTTTATCAAACTTTGATCTTATCGAGCAGAAAGATGCCAAAATCCTTTTCCCAAAAAACAAACAAAGTACTCCCGGCCAGCAATCAGAAAAGGGGGTATTTACCCGTCAGCAAACCGTTCAGGATGTGTATGCCGGCATTGATATGATTGCCCGCACTTACGGCTTTTCAGGGGTGGAACCCAACACAGTGATGCTTGGCTGGGCCCGACAAACACAAAACCCCGAAAGGTTTGCCGGATTGTTGAATACGTTTTATGATCTCGATCTGAATGTGATCCTGCTGGGATACGATAAACGATTTGGCTACGGGCAGTATAAAACCATCGATATTTGGTTTAAAGATCAAAGCAATAATGGCAACCTTGCACTTACCCTGACCAAACTTTTGCTTCTTTCTGAAAAATGGCAAAATGCTCGTGCACGTCTTTTGATCGTTAATTATAAAAATGAAAAAAGCGAAATCGTAGCCCGCAAAGCAGAAGCGATACTGGATCAAATGCGGGTGAATGCCAAAGTGAAGGTGATCAATAACCAGGTTGATCAAAAGCCATTTTATGATATTGTTCACGAAGAATCGGATACAACCGACCTGGTATTTTTTGAAATCCCGGATTTTACCGAAGGAAGTGCATCCGAATTTATCGAACACACCAACGATCTGCTCGAAAAAATTGGAACTGTTGTAATGATAAGCGGTTCTTCCGCATTTAAAAAATTGAAGATCGGACTTGAAACAGATGATGTAAAATATCCTGAACAGGCTATTTCCGTAAAATCTGAAGTATCAATATCTACACAAATTGAGTTACCGGCTGATCCTATGCTGGCCGAAACCATCCAAAAATCGTGGGATGAAGTGCAGGCTGCTGTCAACAGGCAGGTTGACACCATGTTCAGTCCTTTGTTGCAATACCGGGCCAATAAGATTAAAGCCACCCGTCAGATCGTTTTAAAATCAATTCAAACCGTTGAAGAACGATTTAGCGGGATTAAGAAAGACCAGCAAAAACAGTTTCTGAACAGGATTAAAACCAGTTTGATCGCGAGGCTCGATATGATCATCGACGAACAGACCAAACTCATAGAAAAAGAAAAAACCGATTACCTCGAACCCGGATTTGAAGATGCTTTGGCCGGAATGATCAAATTAATGGACAAAGCACCGGAAAAAGTGAAGATTTTGCTTTATGGAAAAGATCTCAGCAAGGAACATCATGATCGGTTATCTTCAAAATATTTTAAATGGCGCAAACGCTTTGGCAACAGCAAAAAAGCACTGGAAAAGGGAATTGAATATACCATTTTGTACAAAAAGGCTTTGCGCAGTAAAACATTGTCATCCTTTGCCTCTGCTCAAATTAAAGCCTTTGATCAGTTCCATCAGTTTCATGACAGGTTTATTTCGGAATACAGAAAACTATTTTATGCCATCACTGATGCTTTTTCATACCTGGAAAGCAATGGAATAAAGGCAGCAGAAAACGAATCTCACATTAATTCCATCAAGCAATCTATCTCCGATCATCTGAATCAGCTTGATGAAATGGTCTCGCATCAGCAGAAATCACTTTCAGCTACAATAACCGAGGACCTGAAAGATCACTTTACAGCGCTTAGTTATAAATTAAAAAGAGTTCCGGCAAATCATTTTATTGAAACACCTCATTTGAGGCTGGAAAAGGAAAAAGAACTTCAATTGATTGAGTCGCCCGCCCTGTGGTTAGAAAACCAGCAGGTTCAATTAAACACCCTGCTCCTTGAACTCAGAATTATGCAGGTTGATTTCAGACTTTCGGCCCTGGTGCGTGAAAGTCTTGCCGAGGTTAAAAAGGAAATCAATGAAGGTATTTTGAAGCATATTAAGGATTTGGGTACCGCTTTGGATAGCCTTTCAGGAAACGGTGAGCCCAAATTGAAAGGCCATCCCGCTCAGACATTGAAGGACTTTTCTTATAATGATCAGCAACTCAGGCAAAAAATAAACAAGCTGATTGAAAAAATTTTCAGAAACACCAGAACCATCCAACGAATCATTCCTGAAACTGTGACCTTATACAACAGCCAGGAAACAGCTTCAGGAAAAGAAACCATTCAGATTCCGGTTTCACGCATCCTTGACTATCACATCCAGAACCTGCTCATGGAGCCACTGCATACCAACACATTCAACCTGGTGCAATCGATCCACGAAGCAGCCACCCGGGTGGAAGATTCGGTTCGGTTAATTTCGCTCAGCAGCCGAAAAGAACAATCTGATTTTGCATTGGAAGACATTGAATTCGTTGCCGATATGGGAGGCTTTATCAAAGAGCAGCAGGCTAAAATCCGGGAACAACAAAAGTCAATTATCAATTTGCTGGAAACTTACGAAAGAAATATCCAAAATTACAGCAAAGAAGCAGCCGATGAATTTGCGGTGTACCGACTGATCAAATCCGCTGAAAGCATAACCCAGTTCAGCCCGCAGAAAACGGCAGCCCTGAGACTCGAAAAACTTAAAACCAGCTGGAAAAAGCTGGGCAACTACCTGCAGGAACAAAGAGCCAATCTTTGGCATACACAAAGCGAGGCCCGGCTAATGGCACAGCGATTCAATGAACAACTTGATGCCTCCGCCAATGCTATTACCCAAGCGATTACCTTAACTGAAAAAGTGTCGCCATCAAACCTGATCCGGAAAAAGATCCCGTTTTATTACCAGCAATTGTTTAGCGGAAAATTTAATTTCCAGCCCGAACTTTGGATAGGTCGTGCAGATGCCATTAACCTGGCAAAGCACGGATTGCAAAGGTTTAAATCGGGACAGCAAGGCATATTTATCATCACCGGAAGACGCAGGTCCGGCAAATCCTTCTTTTCATCATATCTTGCCGGCAATGTTTTTTTAAACCGTAAGGTTTTTCATATCCGTCCCAATGCAGGTGGTTCATCCAACCCGGAACAAATACTCAGCATGATTCGCGAAGCTACCGGATATACCGGGACCATTGACGAAATCATGCATGCACTGCCCGAAAACAGTGTTTTGATCTTTGACGATATCCAGCTTTTATGGGAAAAATCACAGGGAGGTACGAAGGGCTTGCAGTTTTTGGCTGACACCATGAAAGCCTACTGCCAGCGTTTGCTATTTGTGATCAATTGCGAAACTAACGCTTGGGGAATCATCAGCAAACAGGTCCCGTTGGGCGACCTGGCCATTCAGCATATCGAACTCAAACCATTCAATTCAAAAGACCTTCAGCAGATAATAATGTTAAGGCACCGCACCAGCGGGTTTGGATTACAGGTAGATTCCGCAGTTCAAAATGCCATCAGTTTAACACGGCAGGCAAGATTGTTTTCACGTATTTTCAGTCAATCGGATGGAAATGTAGGCTCTGCCTTACTGCTTTGGATATCTTCAATCAACGATTTTAAAGACAATATAATTCATATACATACCCCCGTTGGTATAGATTCACATATCCTGGATGCCCTGGATGCAAGTCACAGGTTGGTACTCCTTCAGTTTGTCCTTCACAAAAGAATGGATATTGACAAGTTGCAAAGGGTGATGCTGGAGGAACGTATTAAAGTGATCAACTATTTGCAGGTAATGCTCAGAGCCGGACTGCTCATTGAACAGGCCGGGCCTGTTTTTGAGATCAATCCTTATGTATATGACCAGGTGCTGAAATCGTTGTCGGAGGATTATTTGTAAAAAAATACAGATTGAATGAATATGAACGAAAATAACTGGCAGGGACTCTTTACCAATTTTGTATTGATTGGGATTATTTTGTTGTTGCTCTTCAGGGTTATTCGTTACAGCCTGCCAATCCTGATCAGAAGTAGCAAATGGCGGGAAATTTTGAAACGTCAGTTGCCGGTCATGGAAATATTTTTCTGGTTCATTTTCCTTTCCTGGTTTACATTCAGGTTTGCCCAAATGAAGGAACTTTACGCACTGGTTATTGCAGGATTACTATTTATTCTTCTATTCTGGTTTTCCAGGTTCTTTTTAAGGGAATTGATTGCAGGCATCATTTTTAAAACCAATCATCATTACAAAAAAGGCGACATCATAACAACCCAGGGGTTTACGGGTAAGATTGAGCGCTTTGGGCCTGAATTACTAGAAATTGAAGCAAGCGACGGTCAAATTGTTTTTATTCCATACAGTAAACTGGTAGGCGATGCCATTCATATTCGTACCGAAGGTTCAGAAAAGTCGGCCGGTCACACCTTTTCAATTAGCACGAACTGGCAGGGAAATACGGCAGAATTTGAAAAAGAAGTTCAGGCATTTGCCCTTAACCTGCCCTGGATCAGTTTAACCAAACCGGTTCAGGTTTCAATGGAAGATACAATTGAAAATGTTACAACCTTTAATATTACGATTTATCTGATCAACCGGGATTTCGCAATTAACGCGGAAAAGGCCCTGATGGCTCACTTTAGCAGAGAAGATCAATAAGGTGATTTTAAAAAGTAAACTTCAGTGAGCTGGCATTCATTTCTTTATTTTGATTAATTTTAAATAGCTTATTTTTGCAGCACAAATTCGAATGAAAAAATATGGGGGATCAACTTTTAATAACAAGAGAATTGGATGGAAAGCGTTTCTATTACAGCTTTCTGGCCGGTGCCCAAAAGATATTTGAGCATTATCAGGGCATCAACAAAATCAATGTATTTCCCGTGGCGGATGGAGATACAGGCACCAACCTGGCCTCTACCATGCGATCCATCATTGATACCGCCATCCCCACAGACAATATCAAAGTAACCGCTGTTGCCCTTGCTGATGCCGCCCTTGTGGGTGCCCGCGGTAATTCAGGAATTATTTTTGCCCAGTTCCTTTATGGCTTTAGCAACGAAATCCCTGATGATAAAAGTCTTTCCATTGCTGATTTTGCTGAAATCATCAAAAAAGCTGTAAAATATGCCTATGAAGCCATTGCCAATCCCGTGGAAGGAACCATGATAAGCGTGATGCGCGAATGGGCCGAATACGTGTATTTTATTAAAGATAAATTCCAGGATTTTAATGCCCTCATTGCTGATTCATATAACAAGGCCATGGAGGCGCTTCTTGACACCCCGAAAAAATTGGAGATCCTTGCCAAATCACATGTTGTGGATGCCGGGGCCAAAGGATTTGTACTATTTCTGGAAGGCATGATCGACTTTTTTAAACATGGCAAACTCAAAGAAATTGCCAAAACGCGCAACGTTAGCAAAACTAAAGAATTTGAAGAGATCGTTCACGACGAATCCACCATCACCTTCCGTTATTGCACCGAAGCGCTAATTTCGTTTAATGACGAAGACCCAAACAATAAAAACCTTTTAAAATCCGCCATTGAAGAGTATGGTGATTCACTTGTAGTGGCCGGTTCACCTAAAAAGCTGCGTATCCACATCCATACCGATCAACCTGCCAAACTATTTTCTACCATTAAAGACATTGGAAATATCACCTATAAAAAGGTGGACGATATGGTAATGCAAAACGACCTGGTGCATCATCGTAAATTTAACATCGCGCTGCTCACCGACTCTACCTGCGACCTGCCGCAGGAAATTGTTGAAAAGTACCAGATTCAGGTGGTTCCCCTGACCGTTCATTTCAAAAACGACTTCTACCTCGACTCACTAACCATTACAGGCGAAGAGTTTTACAACCTGATGGAAGAAGCCGACTACAATCCAACAACAGCACAGCCAACATATAAAGACTTTACCAATCGTTATAACTACCTTTCAAGCCATTACGATAATATTGTTGGGATACATCTCAGTGAAAAAATGAGCGGTACTTTTTCCAATAGTAAAAAGGCTGCCTATGCGGTTCAGGAAAGACAACAGTCGCACATTACCGTTCACAGTTCCAATAAGCTCACAGCCGCATTAGGTCTGATGGTCCTTCGCGCAGCCGAGGCAATCGAAAGCGGCATGAGTTACGAGGAGCTAAACATGGCCATCGAAAGTTGGAAACCCAAAACACATATGATGGTTAACGCTCCCACCCTGAAGTATATGATCAGGGGAGGTAGGGTGAGCGCCGTTAAAGGGTTTATGGGCAAATTGCTCAAAATCCAGCCATTGGTGCGGGTAAATCCCGAAGGTAAAACCGAAGTATTTGGCAAACCCCGCTCTACCAAACAAGCAATGAAAATGGTGATTGATGAAGCGGTTAAAGTGATGGAAGGCAACAAAGTATGGGGTTACTCCATTTCCCATGCCAATAACCACGAAGGCGCCGATTGGTACGCCCGTGAAATGGAAGCCATTACAGGTCAAAAACCAAAATTCATCAATTATGCCTCTCCTGTGCTTGGAGCCCATGTGGGTCCGGGCGTTGTGGGATTGGGCCTGCTGCTGGAATAAAATGATTAGCATAATTTATTTAAACACAAAGCATGAAAAACAAACTAGGCATAATTGTCTTGCTTTCCTTAATGATAATATCCTGCAACCGGATTAAGGAAGGCGCCAAACATACTGTAAATAAAGGTGGTGAAGCAGTAGGTGAAACAGCTACCGAATTTTTTGAAGGCGTTTCAGAAGGGGTTGATAAAACCCTGGAATGCGAAATCACCCTCTCCCCTGCCCTTGTTAAAAGAGGGCTTAGCCTTGGTAAAACCAGCATAGAAAATAGCCCCGGAGGTAAAAATAATCAGTTGATTTTATACATCATCTTTGATCACAATTTCAATGACACCCTCATGGCCAGGGTTTATGATAAAAAAGGGCTGGAAATTGGCCGGACAAGGTTGGCTGTTTCAGGTAAAGCCAATGATGCCGGATACTTCGATTTTATTTTTGACAAACGCACTTACATTGAAGTTAGAAGTAAAATAGTAATAGAATCAACTTCAATTTAAATCCATTCCAAATACATTCTTGCTTACATTAGCTTTAGATATTTGATCGGTATGAATCTATATTTATTAGGAGGGAAACAATGGAACAAGATATCAAACAAGAAACCAGATCATTGAAAATAGTACATATCGCATTGATCATTGGCACAGCGTTTTTCCTGGTTATTTCATTCGTTTTAAATCAAACAACCGGAGGGTTTATTGATAATGGTAATGAAACCAATGAATTCAAAAGCTTGTTGTTGATAGTAGCAAACGTCATGACCGTGTTTAGCATACCAGGTGGCTTGATCATTTTCAGGCAAAAGATGAAAAATATTGACAGATTGCTTTTACCACAAAAGTTGCCATTATACAGGCAGGCTACCATTATTCGGGCGGCTACTATGGAAGGTCCGGCCTTTATGTTTATCGTTGGCTTTATGCTCACCGGATCCATAATTTTCCTGTACGAAGGCCTCGGCATTTTGATGTTTATGATTTTCCATTTCCCAACCAACAGCAGGATAGCACGTGAAACGAATATCGACATTCGAACATTGGAATAAGAAACGATTAAAAATATGGCCCGATTAGGCCAACATAATATATTTTAATTAACCTAATCGATGAATTTTAAGAAGTATATGAATGCAAAAAACCCTTCCGCAATTAAACAGGCATTGCTAATCATCATTTCTATTATTCTTATAATTAATGCAGGTATTACACAAAATATTCCTGTTATTCAATTCAGTTCGTTTTGCCAGGGTGATATAAATATTGAAGGAAAACTTATCCAGGAAAGAATTAGCTCTATTACGCAAACTGAGTCAATATGTCGAATTGAATTTGTCAAGATCGCTGATTGCGGTATGGAATTTTACCCTGAATGCCATTTGAATAATGATACGCTCAATTTTACCATTACCCCGATAATGTCAAAGACATTGATTTTGGAGACAAATGATACCATTTCAACATTTATTGAAACACAGGAATGTTGGTGTGCTTATGAAATTAAATTTGACCTAAAAATCGATACATTATTTAATCTAAAAATCAACAATAAAATTTTGCCCTATACTTCTGAGATATATAAAACATTCCTGGTAAAGTACTTTGTTTTTGGAAACGATACTACTGGAATAAGAGATAAATATGGAATGAGGCAGGGTACGATTATTACTTCAAAAGAAGAATATCTATTGAAATATGCTTACAAAGATGATCTTCTGCAACAGATTGAAAAAGTTGATTTGGATGGAAACCTTATAAAAACTTATCAGGGCCTGGAAGAGTTATACTACAAAAACTGAAAAGTGGCAATTAGCTGTAACAGATATATACCAGTTAAATCCATTTCAAACACTCCGCCTAAGTTATTATTTACGATCAACTTCATATAAAAAAACAGAAGCAGATAATTATAATCTTTTAGTTTATCCTGAATATATACCACTCATCGGGCAAAAATTGCCATTGATACCATTTGACCTCCAGGCAGCTTTTATCACTGCTATATTTAAGCTCTAATTTAAAAATTGATGACCCATGAAAACACTTTTTACTTTAAGCTTAATGGCAATTTTTACAACTGCTTTTGCACAACAAACCATCCATGTACCGGCTGACTATAATTTAATTCAGGATGCAATTGAGGCTTCTACCGACTCGGATACAATTATTGTAGCCCCAGGCGAATATTTTGAAAATATCAACTTCAGGGGTAAAGCTATTTTTCTGACCAGCATGTTCCACTACTCAGAAGATCGCGAGGACATTAATAACACCATCATCAATGGTAGTACACCCCTTTATCCCGACACCGGAAGCGTGGTTCTTTTCTTTAATGGCGAAACCGAAGCGTCGGTTTTAAAAGGTTTTAAAATAACCGGCGGAACCGGTACCAGGACCTATAACCCAAATGAAAATCTTTTTTTCCGAACCGGAGGAGGAATTGCTATCAGCGCCGCCTCGCCTACCATTGTTTACAATATTATTACCAATAATGAATCTGTAAATACGGAAGAGGTATCCGGAGCTGGTGGAGGCGGCATCCGTGTTGGTAATGGGAACCCGGTTATTCGCAACAATATTATTTCTTATAATACCGGGCGCTATGCCGGCGGAATGATGATCGCATTTTGTTCAGGAATGGTGCTAAATAATAATGTAATTGCCCACAATACAGCACTTGGAGATTTTAATGGCGGCGGCGGTTTGTATATCGACTGGCAACCAATAAGCATCATCAATAACACGATTGTTTACAATCATTCGGGGGATGATGGTGGCGGAATAATAGTAACCGGAACTTTGGCCACAGTTAAAAACTGCATATTTTACGGAAACACCGTCGATTCACAATCACCAGATATTTATCTTCGATATGGAGGAACAGCCAATGTTACCTATTCAAATATTGAGGCCTGGACAGGTTGGGCCAATATTGATACCATCCCCGAATTTGCAGACACCCTTGAATATATGCTTCAAACTACATCTCCGTGTATCGATGCCGGTAGTCCACTTTCAGAATTTAATGATCCCGAAGATCCAATGGCACCGGGCATGGCTCAATGGCCTGCACTGGGAACCATTTTGAATGACATGGGAGCGTACGGAGGCCCCAATGCCGTACCGAATCCTGTGATCACAGGTAATATTGAAGTAACACAAAACTCACCCGCCTCACTGATTTTTTCAAATCCATATAAAAATAATGGACTGATTTTAAACCTGGAGGAAAATGCCTGGGTTGAAATTTCACTTTTCAGTATGGATGGTAAACTTATTCAGCAGGTAACCCGGGCAAATTATTCATGCGGATCGCACTATATTAATATGGATACAACGAATGCCGGAAAAACAGCCCTTTTGGTTTTAAAAGCAGGTAACACGGTTAGCACTTATAAAATCAGTTTTTAGGAAAACCGTTTCATAGCTGTTTATTTTGCCTGAACTTGTTTTGGCTATATTTGCTACCTTCTTGCAATTCAAAGTTTACTAAAATTGAAAAACAAATTGAGTCAAAAAAGGGCATCAGGAATTTTTAAGAAATATGCCATCAAATTACTGAGGGGATTGGTATTTGGTGTTGTCACCTCTTTTTTATACTGCCCGGTTTGCTTTTTCGATCCCGCACAGGATAATTTAAGAGTGTTACTGTATTATAGTGCATCTTTTATCCTTATTTGGGAGCTGATGTCGTTTTTCGTTAACAAACTCAACGTAAAGGTAAACTGGGTAGATGAGCCCCGCAAGAAGCTTTTTCAGAACCTGCAGTTTTACCTGTTCATCTTTTTGCCGCTAAACCTCATTTATGTAAAACTGGTATTTATAGGTGATCCCGAAGTGTTCAACTTCTGGCATTTATTTTTATTAAACAGGCACAATGCACTAACGGCACTCATCATTTTGCTTTTCTTTAACAGTCTTCAGTTTTACAAAGCCCTTCATAAATCATTTGAGGTAAACCGAGAAATTGAAAAAAAGCATATTGAGTACCAATTGCTGGCTTTGAAAAACCAGACCAATCCACACTTTTTATTTAACAACCTAAATGTTTTATCACAACTCATTTTTGAAAATACCGAACTTGCTGAACAGTTTATAGGCCGGTTTTCGGAAGTTTACAGGTATTTGCTGGAGCAAAAAGAAGAAAACCTGGTTCCCATCGAAACGGAGCTTGAATTTATTGACGCATACATTTTCCTGGTAAAGATCAGGCATGGTGAAAACATTAATTTTCTGATCAATAAAAATTCACTTGCCGGGTTTTACGTGGCTCCCATAACCTTGCAATTACTTATCGAAAATGCAATAAAACACAATGAGATATCTACCAAACATCCACTCACAATTTCAATAGATATTAACGGTGATTCATTTTTTGTGCAAAACAATGTAAGGCCTAAATCAATGGTGGGATATTCGTCGGGAGTTGGGATCGACAATATTATGAATCGTTATAAACTCCTGTCGCAGCAAGATGTTATTGTGGAAGAGAGCAATGAATTGTTTAGGGTACTTTTGCCCAAAATACATACAAACAAAAAACTTTCTGGACTAATAAACTGATCAAATAGGTTTCAAAATTTAGCCAATGCGAGTAATCATAATCGAAGATGAGCAAAAAGCAACCGACCGGTTAACCAGCATTTTAACCGTACATCATCCCTCTGTAAACGTTTTGGCAACCATCGAATCTGTGGCCGATTCGGTTCAATGGCTCAGAAACAACCTGCATCCTGATCTTATCTTTATGGATATTCAACTGGCTGATGGTTTGTCTTTCGAGATATTCAAGCACGTAGAAATTGCGATCCCGGTGATTTTTATTACCGCTTTTGATCAGTTTGCCATTGAGGCATTCAAAGTAAACAGTATAGCTTATATTTTAAAACCTTTTCAACCAGATGATATTGATAAGGCCATTCAAAAATTCACCCGTTTTTTTGCAAGCAGAGAAAAGTCGCACATAGTCAACTACCTGGAAGGGTTACAAGCCCTGAGCGGGCAGTTTATTCCCAATTATAAAAACCGATTTTTTGTGAGTCTCAATAAACATTCATTTTCCATTCCTGTAACCGAAATAGCCTATTTTATTCACGAAGACAAATCAGTGATACTTGTAAATACAACAGGGCGCAGATTTGTGGTAAACTATACCCTCGAAACGCTTGAATCTCTGGTCGATCCACGTATGTTCTTCAGGATCAACAGGAGTTTGTTTATCCAAATTAACAGTATCAAAAAAATTACAAACCTTTCAACAGGAAGAATAAACCTCGACCTGGAAGGATATACTGACAATCCGGTAACCGTCAGCCGGAGCAAAACATCAGCTTTTAAAAACTGGCTCGATCAATAGACAGGGCTAAGCCGGAACCAACAGGAAATCCAGGATTCCTGATTTGAACACAGGAGCCTATTTTGTCCCTCTATCATTTAAGGTAAAACTGCATGCACTTAATTCCATTCCAAAATTCATTACTTATCCAAAAAAATAAATTCGTGCAAGCCAATGAATACGATTATTTCCCAGCATAACCCCCCTCCATAGCTTCAACCATTGCCAAACACCTACGAAATCCGTGTAAACCTATCCGTCAACAGAAGGAGCTGTGGTTCTTTAAAAAACTATTGTTATTTAATTAACAAAAAAACATAGTTATCCTTCTCCATATAATTTGCTTTTTATATTTTTAGCACGGCAAAACGTCAATCAATTAATCAGATACAGCGCTATGATCAACAGGCAGTTAACCAATCCTCAAAGCATCGTGGTAGTGGGTGGATCAAACGACATTACCAAACCCGGTGGTAAAGTCCTTAAAAACCTGCTCGACGGTAAATATGCCGGAAAACTTTATGTTACCAACATCAAAGAAGACGAGGTTCAGGGAATCAAAAGCTATAAAGACATCAACGACCTGCCAGAAGTAGAGCTGGCCATCATCGCCATTGCAGCCAGGTACACCTTTGATGCCGTGAGAGTGCTCACCGAAGATAAAAATACCCGAGCCTTCCTCATCCTTTCTGCAGGGTTCAGTGAAGTAAGTGAAGAAGGCAAGGAGTATGAAAGACTGGTGCTCAACCAGATCAACAAACACAGCGCAGCCCTTATTGGCCCTAATTGCATCGGGATGTGTACACCGGAATACCAGGGTGTTTTTACCGAGCCCATTCCAAAACTCGATAAAAATGGATGCGACCTGATATCAGCCTCGGGTGCAACTGCCTGTTATATTATGGAATCGGGATTGCAAAAAGGACTATCCTTTGCCCGCGTGATCTCCCTTGGAAACTCTGCCCAGATGGGCGTAGAAGAGATGGTCAGGTTCATGGATGAAACCTTCGACGAAAACAAGCCAAAGATCAAGTTACTCTACATCGAAAATATTAAAAAGCCGCGCATGTTGTTAAAACATGCCGCCTCGCTCATCAGGAAAGGATGTAAAATTGCAGCCATAAAAGCTGGCAGCTCCGAAGCCGGAAGCCGGGCAGCCTCCTCGCATACAGGTGCACTCGCAAGTTCTGATGAGGCCGTAAATGCATTGTTTCGCAAGGCCGGAATCATCCGCTGCGATCATCGAGAAGAGCTTATTGCAGTGGCTTCGGTGTTTATGCACCCCAAACTCGATGGTAAAAACATGGCTATCATCACACATGCGGGAGGTCCGGCGGTTATGCTCACCGATGCGCTTTCGAACGGCGGACTTAAAGTGCCCCATATTTCCGGTAAAACAGCCTCAGCCCTGCTGGAAAAATTACACCCCGGTAGCTCGGTTGGTAATCCCATTGATTTTTTGGCAACAGGTACCGCCGAACAACTCGGAACCATTATCGATACCGTAAATAATGAGTTTCACAACATCAACGGAATTGTGGTAATATTCGGCACACCCGGACTCTTCAAGATCCATGACGTATATGATGTACTGCATGAAAAAATGAAAAACTCACCCAAACCTATCTTCCCGGTGCTGCCATCCACGCTCACGGCAAATGAAGAGGTGGCAGCCTTCCTGGAAAAAGGGCGAATCAATTTTCCGGATGAGGTGATCCTTGGGAAAGCGCTTGCCAAGGTTTACACCAATCCACCACCCTCGCTGAGCGAATCGATGGAGTATAAAATTGATACCGATGCTATCCGGACAATCATGGATAAAACCAGGGCTGGATACATCACACCCGTTGAGATCCAGGGACTACTTGATGCTGCCGGAATTACACGTGCTAAAGAATTTGTGGTGGGTACACGTGAAGAAGCACTTGCAGCCGCCGAAGAAATTGAATATCCATTGGTGATGAAAGTAGTTGGGCCGGTTCATAAATCGGATGTGGGCGGTGTTGTCCTTAACATTGCTGACGATGCCAATATGCTTGCCGAATTTGAAAGGATGATAAAAATCAAGGATACTACCGGTATATTAATGCAACCCATGCTTAAAGGTATTGAGTTGTTCGTTGGGGCAAAGTTTGAACCCAATTTCGGACATATGATCCTTTGCGGACTCGGTGGCATTTACATTGAAGTACTCAAAGATGTTCAATCGGGCCTGGTGCCAATCTCCATGCGCGAAGCCAAAGATATGATTAACCGCCTGAAGGGAGTTAAGATACTGAATGGCGTTCGTGGTCAGGAAGGGATTGACAAGAAAAAATTTGCGGAAATGATCGTTCGTACTTCCATGCTGGTTTCTGCTGCCGGAAGCATTGCCGAAATGGATTTAAATCCGCTGCTTGCTACCCATAATAAGGTGGTAGCTGTGGATGCAAGAATTCGTATTGAAAAATCAGAATAACTCAAAACGTAACCATTACAACAAATTACGGTAGTTTCAATAGTTGATTTCGGCAGGATAATTTTCAAAACTTTTATTTGCCTGAAACTATTACTTTTGTATTATTGTCTCTCAATTTTCAACGTATAGAAAAATAAAACATAATGGCTAACATTGCATTCGGAAGCAAGTACTTCATCTTTTCAAAATTCAGTTCCATCCCCAAAACCTCAAAAATTGAACAAGACAGGGCAAACCTGCAAAAGGAATATGATGATTTCATGGCGTTTGGTGAGTCGTCGGAACTAAATGATTTTAAAGAGTTAGGTGTATATCTTGAATCAAAAGAGCACATTCATGCAGTTAATAAACTGCAGGATCAAAAGAAAGCCGAAGAAGGCCGGATTAACAATTATGCTTCGCAAGTCAAATCAAAAAAATTCAAAAATCATTTCAAATTTAAATCCTCGGCCAAACTCAAAGAGCATCTGACCTTTGCCGATTCCAAAGATTATCAGCGCTACATTGAACTAAAAAATTCGAAAGCACTTAAAAGTGATGAAAATCTCCAGAAGGAATTGAGCAACCTGGAAAAATCAGGAGGTATCAAACGTTTTCTGAAATTTGAAAACAATCCAAAATACAAGGAATATAAAGCATTTGAAGACTCTAAAGAACTGGCTGATCATTTTAAGCTTGGTGAATATCTGAAATCACCTGAGCATACTGAATTATTGAAGGAGTCGAACGATAAATTACTGGCCGAAAACGACAAAAAGAAAAAATTTGAGGAGTTCAAAAACAGCAAAAAATACAAGTGGTTTACTGAATTACAGAACAGTAATAAATTTGATCAGTTAAAAAGCTGGGAGGTTGTTTTTGAAGACGATTTCAATGGTAAACTTGATCAGGAAAAATGGCTTACCCGCTATTTCTGGGGCGATAAACTATTTAATGGCCCTTATGCCCTGGAGCACGACAAAGCTTTCCCAACAGACGGTAAAAACCTGGAAACCGGAAACACCCTCAAAATTGTAACAAAAAGAGAAAAGGTGGAAGGCACAATCTGGAAACTACCTTTCGGTTTTGTTCCACAAACTTTCGATTATTCCACAGGCATGATCAATTCTGGCAAATCGCATCGTCAGCTCTACGGTAAAGTGGAAGCCAAGATCAAGATCAATTATGCCAAAGCGGTTAACTATAATTTTTGGATGGCCTCTGATAAAATGCTGCCGCATATCGACATTTTAAAACTTCAACAAAAAAAATCAAAAGCTGAGCTATCACACCATTACGGGAATGCAAAAGATGCACAACATACCAAAGCTGAATTTTCAGGCCTGGATCTGGATCAGGATTTTTTCATCTATACGCTTGAGTGGACCAAAGACAAGCTCACCTGGAAGATCAATGATGTGGTTGTAAATGAGCAAACCAAAGGTGTTCCTCAGGAGCCGCTTTTCATCACCTTCAGTTGTGGTATTACGGGCAAACCCAACGATGCCGGCCTCCCCGCCAGCATGGAGATTGACTGGGTACGCTGCTACAAAAAGGTTTAATAGTTTATAGCCTTCCTGCATGATGAAGGCGGACTTCAAACTTCGAACTTCCAACTTAAACTCATTATAAATTAGCAAAATCTGATTGCAATTTGCCTTTAACTTAACGGAATTTCTTAGTTTTGATACAGAAAGATCCTTACTCAGCAGATTTATCAACTACCTGATCTTCAAGTTAACTTTTGAAACTCTTTCGAACAGTCCTGAAACATTCATCAAACACATACCTATGTCGGAAAATAAAAAGTGGATTCCAGTGGTAGCCGAAGGCGAAGCCCCGCTGATCCAACCCGTCGACCTGGATGCTTTCCGTGATCATAACAGGAAAAAGTCCAAAGCCCTCATCGATAAAACGATGACCGAAGAAGAGGCTATAGTCAAATTTGTAAATGATGGCGATTACATCGGTTTTGAATTGTATGGAACCGTTCGTTGCCCCATGAGCCTCACACGGGCGCTGGTTCGTTCCGGTAAAAAAGATTTCAGGATTGTGGGCCAGGGAGTTCACGAACTCGATCTGTTATTTGCTGCCGACCTCGTTCGCGAAATTGATTTTACCTATATCGGACTTGAAGTTTTCGGCATCTCCGGAAATATGCGCCGGCGCGTTGAGGATGGTTCCGTAAAACGAATCGTGGAGTGGTCGAATGCAGCGCTTACCTGGCGTTTTAAAGCAGCGAGCATGGGCATTCCTTTCATACCAAGCAGAAGCATGCTTGGCACCGACACGTTTAAAAAATCATCTGCCATCGCAGTTGAATGTCCGTTTACCGGAGATCGTGTTGCGCTGTTACCGGCATTGATCGTTGATACCGGGTTTATCCATGTGCACCGTGCCGATAAACACGGCAATTGCCAGATAGATGGCATCAGCGGATTTGCTTTTGAAATGTCAAGAGCATGCAAAAACCTCATCATCAGCGCCGAAGAGATTGTGGAAACCGATGAGATTCGCAAACATCCCGATAAAACCATTATTCCTTATTACCTCGTGGATGCGGTGGTTCATGCGCCTTATGCCTCCTGGCCGGGCGAAATGAGTGGTTTGCACGAACGGGATGATGATCATTATAAAATGTACGTACAGCAGCAGAAAACCCAGGAAGGAATGGATGCATATATGAAAGAGTGGGTTTACGATTTGCCGGATCATAAGGCGCTGCTGGATAAAATCGGAAAAGAAAAATTACAGGAACTAACCCTTAAGGAGGATTAATGATGACACAAGAATATTCACCTTCGGAATTATTGATATGTCTGGCTTCACGCGTCATGGAAGACGGTAGCACAGCCTTTATCGGGACGGGAATCCCCATGCTGGCCGCCAGTCTGGCACAAGCCATGCATGCCCCTAACCTGGTTCCGGTTTTTGAGTTTGGTGGAACCGGAGCAATCCTTGAAAAACTACCTTTAGCTGTTGGCGACATGCGCACCTATAATAAAGGTATAGCCGCTTCGGGAATTTGTGATATCATGGAAACCTCACAGCGTGGTTTTATTGAATTTGGCTTTTTGGGCGGCGCTCAAATTGATCGGTATGGAAACCTTAACTCAACGGTAATTGGAGATCATGCAAAACCAAAGGTACGGCTTCCGGGTAGTGGTGGTGGAAATGATGTGGGATCGGCCTGCTGGCGAACCATTGCCATCATGATCCACGATAAAAGACGGTTTATGGAAAAGATTGATTTCGTAACAACACCCGGATTCCTGACAAGTCCGAATGCACGTGAAGAAGCCGGGCTGCCAAAGGGTACTGGTCCATACAGGGTAGTCACAAACCTCTGTACCATGGGTTATGATGAGGAAACCAAACAGATGATGTTGCTGAGTTTGAACCCGGGGGTAACGGTAGATGATGTAATCGAAAATACCGGTTTTGAATTGCTCATGGCAGAAGAGATCACACATAATGATCCGCCTACTTCAAAAGAGTTAAAGATCCTTCGTGAGGAGGTAGATCCTGATGGACTTTACAGGAAATAAAAAAGCATCAATTTTAATCTTTTTATTCTGATTTGTATGATCACAAAAATCATCGTGATTTCCCTTTATGCCCTCATGATCATCATAGTAGGTTACCTGGGCATGAAAAAAACCAAAAGCTTCTCCGACTTCTTTTTGGGTGGAGGAAACATTGGCCCATGGATGTCGGCCTTTTCATATGGAACGGCCTATTTTTCAGCAGTTGTATTTATCGGATTTGCCGGCAAGGTCGGATGGGGTTTTGGATTTTCCGGCATGTGGATCGGGGTATTTAATGCACTTATTGGTGTTTTGGGCGTATGGGCCTTGCTTGGCTGGCGGATTAAAAAAATATCAATGGAATATGGCATATCCACCATGAGCGAGTTTTTTGAAAAACGATATTACAGTCCGGCACTTAAAGTTTTCACACCCATTATCATATTTGTATTCATGCTCCCCTACTCTGCTGCGGTTTTTATCGGGCTTTCCTACCTGTTCACCGCCTCCTTTCCGGGAATTGAATACTGGCATGCTGTATTGTTTATTGGCATTTTCACCACCATTTATTTGGTGATGGGCGGCTATAAATCAATGGCTTTGATTGATACCATATTCGGGATGATCATGACCGTAGGGGTATTGGTACTTTTATTTTACACGATTCATGCAGGAGATGGGATTGGAAATATTTCAGATACGCTCAAATCCATCGAGCCCAAACTAACCGGAATCGTTGGCCCGCCGGGCTGGTGGCCATTACTATCACTGGTTGTTTTAACAAGTGTGGCGCCTTTTGCCATGCCGCAATTAATTCAAAAGTTTTACGCCATCCGTGATCGTAAATCGGTTCGAATCGGGATGATCGCTTCCACCTTTTTTGCCTTTCTGATCGGGGTGATCGCCTATTTCCTGGGATCAACAACACGCGTATTTTTAAATTCGGCCGAAACACCCAAAGCTTTCCTGGAAAGCGGTGCTCCCAATGTGGATGCTCTGATGCCCGAGCTACTTACCAAAATTATCCCGGAATCACTTTCGGTGGTTATCCTGTTATTGATCCTGAGCGCGAGTATGTCAACGCTCGCGGCGCTTGTATTAATTTCAAGCTCCTCGGTGATCAAAGATTTTTATGCAGGATTGATCAACAAAAACACCTCCGATCAAAAACTAACCCTGCTCATGCGCTGGACAAGTGCCATTTTTATTTTGCTTTCAATGATCATCGCCTTTATGAAACCGGATACCATTGTGGCAATTCTTGGGATTTCATGGGGGGCAATTGGTGCGGCATTTTTAGGCCCTTTCATCTGGGGATTGTTCTGGAAACGTGCCAATAAATATGGCGCGATCGCATCTGCTGTTGTTGGATTGTTGACCTGCCTGATCCTCTATTTTACCGGTATGCCATCGCCGCAGGCCGGCACCATTGGAATGGGGGTTTCTTTACTGGTAAATCCACTGGTGAGTTTGGCATCTAAATAAATTTCTATTTTGCTGTTTGCATTCAGCAAAATTTATTATTTTTGCTGTTTACATAAAGCATTTTTACGCTTTATTGTTAAATGCATAAAGCAAAATGGAAAAACTTTTTATTAAATCCAGGGAAAAAGTAAAACTTGTCAAAACCGGTTTCATTCGGTATTTGATGAATGAAATTGACTGGAATGATCGGATGATTGGCATTAAAGGCGCCCGCGGTGTCGGAAAAACTACCTTACTTCTTCAAATTATTAAAACTCATCTGCAAAACGAGAAAGTTTTATACATTACACTGGAAGATCTTTATTTTACTGAAAACAGTCTTTACACATTAGCCGAAGATTTTGTAAACCATGATGGCAGGTATTTGGTAATTGACGAAGTTCACCGTTATCCTGACTGGGCTAAAGAGCTTAAGCTCATTTATGATGATTTTAATTCGTTGCGAATTATTTTTACAGGTTCGTCAATTCTGGACATTATTCAGGCAAGAGCTGACTTAAGCCGAAGGGCCGTAGTATATACGATGCAGGGTCTATCTTTCAGAGAATATCTAAACTTTTCCAAAAATCTGAATTTACCAAAATATGATCTTACTCAAATCCTTGAAAATCATTTAACAATTTCTGATGAAATCATCGCTGGCATTAATCCAATTCCTGTCTTTGCAGAATATCTTAAAATCGGGTATTATCCATATTTTATTGAAAATGAATCAACTTACCTGTACAAGTTATCCGAAGTAGTTAACCAGGTTCTTTCAACAGACTTGACGGTGATAAAAAAAATCCTGCCGGATGCCATTCCCAGGATCAGAAAATTGCTCTATGTAATCAGTAATTCTGTTCCATTTAAACCAAATGTGAGCAAACTCAGTGAAATCAGTGATATTTCAAGAAATACACTTATCACCTACCTGCAGTATTTGGAAGAAGCCAATATCCTGAATCTATTGCATAGCGATTCGACAGGTACCGGTTATCTTCGAAAACCGGAAAAAATTTACCTGGAGAATACCAACCTCCAATATGCTATTTCAGACAAAGAGCCCGAATCCGGAAATTTACGTGAAACCTTTTTTATAAATCAAATTAAGAAAAGCAATCATATAACTTTCTCTCAAACCGGCGACTTTAAAGTGAATGAAAAATACTTTTTCGAGATTGGTGGAAAAAATAAAACGAGAAAACAAATTGCAGGAGTTGAATCCTCATTTATTGCTGCTGATAATATTCAATATGGTTTTGAAAATAAGATTCCTTTGTGGTTATTTGGATTTTTATATTAAAACTTCAACCCAAAACTTGCATATATAAAAGGTATATCTCCTTCGGAGAAGTAGCGGAAAGTGAGGGCAGTGGTGAAAGGTTTTACCGGTTCGTACTGAAATCCTATGATATAATAGTTGGTTCCTGCTGTGGATTCATTTGTTTTCAAATCAAGATGGTCCCAGCGCCCCATCGCCTGAAATTTTTCAGTTAAAATAACTCCCGTATAAATTGAAAAGCCATAATAATCAGTGCCATTTTGGTAGCCGTAATTAAAAACATAGGTGTATTCTCCTCCAATTCTGAAATGATCGAACTTGTACCCCGCAAATCCTGAAATCACTGATTTATCTGCAAAAGCAGCGCCGGTATCGCCGGTTGGGCCGTAATCGATGTAAAGCTTCAGGGTTAATTTTTCTGTGGGGGAATATTGAATGTTATTGGAAAAAATGAACTTACCGTTCATATCCTGATGCCGGAAGGGCCCTTCGCCGTTCACAACAGAAAACTGGTTCACAAGCTTGTTTTTCCAGGTATAATCAAGTTGTGCTCCAAAATCGGCCGGCATACCCAGTCGGAATTTTTCCTGATAGGTTACATCCACATAACGATAGCCCCAGAATTTATCCTGGAAAGTAAGGTATTGCGTATTCAAAAGCTGCCCCACCCGAAAGGTGAACAGCTCGCTCATTTTCCATTTGATCTCGGCCATTTTGAGGTAGGCTGTGTATTTACTCCCTTCAAAATAATTGTAATTCATAGGATTTCCTGCCGAATCGCTGATGGAGTAAAAATTGGTGGTGCGGGTTACATCGTAAATAATGATCGCGCTGAGTTTATCATCAAACTGATGCCGGAATCCGATAATTCCCTGGTTAAAATCAAAGGCAGCTTTCGGCTGGTAATTATCGTTTAAGGTGTAATGAAAATCGGTATAAATTTGTCCAAAGGCATAACTTTCCTTTGGCTTTTCAACGATTTGCGATGTGTTCTGAGCAAAAAGTATAATCGGGAAAATGATCAATCCGATAAATGATAACCTCCTCATAATTTTAATGTTGGTATGCAAAAGTATTTGAACTTTATGAATTTACCCAACAATCAGGTAGTTTATACCCGATTTAAACAAGAAAAGAAATGTTGATAAAACCCGATTTTGTAATCAATTTTTATATTTTTGACTCCTCATGTTATTTATTTAACAAAACACTGTGCAATGAAAGACACCCCCATCAATTACCAGGTCGTTACCGAAAAAATAGAAGCAAGTGGTATAAGCAATATTGGCACCGCAACAATTCGTGAAATCAAAAAGCTGATTGATCAAATTGAAAAAGCCACCGGCGAAAAATTCATCAGGATGGAGATGGGGATACCCGGTATGCCACCGGCACAAATCGCCATTGAAGCAGAGATAGAAGCATTGCACAAAGGTGTTGCAGCTATTTATCCGGATATCTATGGCATTCCGGAATTGAAACATGAAATTTCAAGATTTGTAAAGTTATTCCTGGATATTGATGTGGACGAGGAAGGTTGTATCCCAACCGTTGGTTCTATGATGGGCGCCTTTGCTGCATTTTTAACCATTAACCGCATGTATGCCGACCGTGAAGGCACGCTGTTTATCGATCCCGGATTTCCGGTGCAAAAGCAGCAGGTACGGGTGCTCGGACAGCAATATTATTCATTTGATGTTTACGATTACCGTGGAGATAAATTAAGAGATAAGCTGGAATCATATCTTTCCACTGGCAAGGTATCGTCCATTTTGTATTCCAATCCCAATAATCCCTCGTGGATATGTTTTACAGATAAGGAACTGCGGATAATCGGAGAGCTTGCCAACAAATACAATGTGGTAGTGATTGAGGATCTGGCCTATTTTGGAATGGACTTCCGTAAGGATTACAGTCAGCCCGGACAGGCGCCCTATCAACCTACCGTTGCCAAATATACCGACAATTACCTGCTGCTGATCTCAAGTTCAAAAGTATTTAGTTATGCCGGGCAACGCATCGGAATGATGGTAATTTCTGATAAACTGTATAACACCGTTGCACCCGATTTAAAACGGTTCTATAAATTCGACAAGCTGGGTCAGGCGATGATTTTCGGAACCGTTTATTCCATCAGCTCCGGCACTGCCCACACTCCGCAATACGCATTGGCAGCCATGCTCAAAGCTGTGAACGACGGTAAATATAACTTTGTGGAAGTGGTAAAAGAATACGGTGAAAAGGCCCATGTTATGAAAAAGATGTTCACCGATAATGGATTTAATATCGTTTACGATAAAGACGAAGATAACCCCATCGCCGACGGTTTCTATTTTACTTTTTCCTATCCGGGATTTACCGGCGATGAACTCTTACACGAGCTCGTTTATTACGGTATCAGTGCTATTTCACTGGCCATTACCGGCAGCGAAAGACTGGAAGGAATCAGGGCCTGTGTATCACTTATCAAAAAAGAACAATTCCCTGAACTGGAGTATCGGTTGAAAAAGTTTCATGAGGACCATCCGGTATAGCCATTTTATTTATTTGCAAGGCTTCTGAACCCACAGGAGGATTATTATATAAATTTATAATTTAAACTGGGTTTAAATTGTATCGAAAACATCTAAATAAATCAATTCAATTTGGTTTTATTTCTATTAAATTCCTTAATTTCGGCGATTGTTATTTCACAAACAACAGAATTTAGAGATATAGCATATGGCAAAAGTAAAAGGAGATATCGTAGTTGATATTGAACGTTGCAAAGGCTGTGAAGTATGTATTGATACCTGCCCCACGGAAACCATCGCTATGGTGGATGCTGTAAACGGCAAAGGATATCATTACATGCAAAACATTAACGATGCCTGCACGGGCTGCACCAATTGCGCAATTGTATGCCCCGACGGCGTTATCACAGTTTACAGAGTTAAAGTTTAACTTCAGAAACACAAAACAAGATATGGAAAAAGAGCTCAGATTAATGAAGGGTAATGAAGCCTTTGGTGAAGCTGCCATTCGTGCCGGAACGGATGGATATTTTGGATATCCAATCACACCTCAGTCGGAGGTAATGGAATACCTGATGGCCGAAAAACCGCACGAGCGCACCGGTATGGTTGTGCTCCAGGCCGAGAGTGAAGTTGCTTCAATAAACATGTTATACGGAGGTGCAGGATGTGGTAAAAAAGTGATGACTTCATCATCAAGCCCCGGTATCAGTTTAATGCAGGAAGGAATTTCATATATGGCAGGTGCCGAATTGCCCTGCGTAATTTTAAATGTGGTTCGTGGCGGACCAGGACTGGGAACCATCCAACCCTCACAATCCGACTATTTTCAGTCGACCAAGGGCGGCGGACACGGGGATTACCGGTTGATTACCCTGGCACCCTCATCGGTACAGGAAATGTATGATTTTGTAGGTCTGGGATTTGAAATGGCTTTTAAATACAGAACTCCTGTTTTAGTGCTATCCGATGGTGCCATTGGTCAAATGATGGAAAAGGTGGAAATTGATGCACAGGTACCTCGTCTGACGGAAGAAGAGATCCGTGAGAATTATCCATGGGCAACAACAGGTCGTTATAAAGGTCGCGAACGCAACATTATCACTTCGCTGGATCTGGATCCTGCTCGTCAGGAACGCCACAATGAAGCATTGCAGCGGAAATACAGAGAGATAGAAAAGAATGAAATACGATTTGAAAAAATCGGGTGCGATGATGCTGATTATCTTTTCGTAGCTTATGGAACCAGCGCGCGTATTTGCCAAAAGTCAATGCAATTGGCGCGCGAGAAAGGAATTAAGGTTGGAATACTTCGCCCCATAACACTCTTCCCATTCCCCTATGCTGAAGTTGAAAAAATGGCCGAAAAAGTAAAGGGAATTCTTTCCGTGGAGATGAGCGCAGGTCAAATGGTTGAAGATATTCTGCTTGCAGTGAAAGGCAAAACTAAAGTTGAGCATTACGGACGTATGGGAGGGATCATTCCTGCACCAGGCGAGGTGGTGGATGCTCTTGAACAAAAAATAATTAAAGGATAAGTATATGGCTGAAACAACGATAAAATCTCAAATTATCAACCCGGAAAACCTGGTTTACAAAAAAACCGACCTGATGACCGACAAGGTACTCAGTTATTGTCCGGGATGTGGCCATGGAACAACGCACCGGATCATCATGGAGGTAATCGAGGAGATGGGCCTAATGGAAGATACCATTGGAATTGCACCTGTGGGGTGTTCCGTTTTGGCTTATGAATTTATGAACGTGGATATGCAACAGGCAGCCCACGGGCGTGCACCGGCACTGGCAACTGCAGTAAAAAGACTTATGCCGCATAAAACTGTATTCACCTATCAGGGCGATGGTGATTTAGCGGCTATCGGAACCGCTGAAACCATTCATGCTGCCAACCGGGGTGAAAACATCACCATTGTGTTTATCAACAACGGGATTTATGGTATGACCGGAGGACAAATGGCGCCCACAACACTGCCCGGCATGAAGTCATCGACTTCGCCGTATGGCCGTGATTTGGGAATGATGGGTCACCCGCTGAAAATTACTGAGCTGGTAGCACAATTGCCAGGCACGCATTATGTAACAAGGCAAGCAGTGCATACACCTTCCAATGTTAGGAAAACCAAAAAAGCGATCCGTAAAGCTTTTGAATTGCAGAAACAAAATGTAGGTATGTCCTTTGTCGAAGTTGTTTCTAATTGTAATTCCGGATGGAAAATGACACCGGTTCAGGCCAATCACTGGATGGTTGAAAATATGTTTCCATATTATCCTTTGGGCGATATTAAGGTGGACGGTGAAATTGTTCCAAACAACTAAAACTTTGAAATCATGACAGAAGAAATTATCATAGCAGGATTTGGAGGACAGGGTGTTTTATCAATGGGGAAAATTTTGGCCTACTCAGGTATCATGCAGAATCAGGAAGTAAGCTGGATGCCTTCATACGGACCTGAAATGCGTGGAGGGACGGCAAACGTAACGGTGATCATCAGTGATGAGCGGATCAGCTCACCTATCCTTACCGAATACGATACCGCCATTATCCTGAACCAGCAATCGATGGATAAGTTTGAAACGATGGTAAAACCGGGTGGACTTTTATTATACGATCCCAACGGAATAACCCGTCATCCCGAACGCAAAGACATTCAAATTTATAAAATAGAAGCCAGTAAAATGGCCGCTCAAATGGGCCTTCGCAAGATATTTAACATGATCGTGCTGGGTGGTTACATGAAAGTGAAACCCATTGTAGAGCTGGAAAATGTTATCAAAGGATTGAAAAAATCACTTCCTGAACGTTATCACCACATGATACCGGATAATGAAAAAGCCATTACTACCGGTTTGGAAATCGTTGAAGAAGTGAATGCTGTGTAAACTTAACCATTGCAACAATTATGGAGCCTCCGGAGTATAAACCCAGAGGCTTTTTTATTGCTTAAAATTTGCAACTACGATTGACATTTAAGCAATATTTACGTACATTTAAAGTTTATAATTTCAATTTAACCCTTTAAGCGCAAAACTATGGCAATCAACTATTTGTGCCCACACTGCAGAGGATATATATCATTGGATGATAATATCATTTTTTCGGTTCGATCAACTGATTTTAAAGTAGGTTTGATTACACTGCACTCCGACCTGGGGAATTATAATGTTTCCAAAAGTCCGGGATTTGAAATTGAGGCCGGTGAAGAACTTGAGTTTTTCTGCCCGATCTGTCATGCTGAACTCACTTCAGAGGTTCACGGAAAGCTTGCTAAAATTATCATGGTTGATGAAAATAATACCGAGTTTGAGATCCTGTTTTCAAGGCGTGCCGGTCAAAAAAGCACCTACAAGATCATCGGTGAAACCATGGAGATCTTTGGCGACGACTCAGCAGAATACATCGACTTCATCAATCTTTCGATCAATTTTTGAAAATAAAATTTGAAATTTCCCAACTTCCATTGAATCCCTTCAATTGGAATTAAATCTTATTTGTCATTCCTGCTAATTCTTTTCTTTTTTGTAATTTTGACTTGAATAAAACGAGCCAAAATGAGATACAAATTTCCAAATTACATTTTTCAAATTTCAATCCTTATCATTATAGCGGCGTGCAGTCAGCAAAAAAATCCGGTTACAGCACCTTCATCTGAAGAAAATAAGATAATTGTCGCCAAAGGAGACGCTGTGGCAAAAGCACTTATCCTCACCCTTAAAGGAGAAGTAAAACAGGCCATCGACTCAAACGGTGTTGTTGAAGCCATTGCAGTTTGTAATGAAAAAGCAATTCCACTCACACAAAATGTTGCATCCCTGGCTGAAGAGGGAACTGAAATCAAACGTACAACTTCAAAACCAAGAAATCCTGCTAATAGTCCGGATGAATTTGAAAAAGAGGCACTAAAACATTTTGAAAAACTGATTGCCGCAGGAGAAAGCTTTCCTGACAATTATACACAAAAGGTAGTTGACGGTGGCGATACGAGTTATTATTATTACAAGCCCATGAAAATGGAAGCCTTGTGTTTATTATGCCACGGAACACCTGAAACGATGGCACCAGAGGTGAAAGATGTGGTTGCAAAATTATATCCTGAGGATCAGGCTGCGGGATATCAGGAAGGCGATTTCAGGGGATTGATACGCGTAAAGTTCAAAAACTTATAGTTCATAAAAGAGCACAAAACTCAGCACTTCATTGTACTGGCCTTTGTTCCACCGGTAGGTCTGTCCCTGGCTATGTGGCCTCACCGCCATAATTGAATTGGAATAGCGCACATTGATCCGCAGTCGCTCAGTTAACGAATAAAATGCTCCAATATTGAAACTCAGGTCAGTGCGCCTGAACTCAGGTCCGCTGGTCCACTCATAACCGTTTGCTTCTTCATAATTATGAATCAACACACCCAGCGAAAGCCCTGCTTCAAGTGTGCCCCGTTCGGCAAAATCATACCGGTAATGAACCGGCAATTCAATATAGTTAAGCCTTAAAAGGTAGGATTGATAGTTATTGGCCGAGTCAGGATTTTCGCGACTGCCTTTTTGGATGAAGTTAAGTTCCATTTGGAAAGAGGAAAGCTCAGAAATATATCGGTAAACAAATGCACCGACATAAATCCCGGCCTTATTCGGACCCTGTAAACGGTCACCCGAAATTTCAGAAGCAGCAAGCCCTCCTAAAACTCCTCCGTGAAAATCCTGAGCTATTGTAGTAAAGGTGATAAATGTTAAGAAAGCAAACAGGTAAATTTTCAATTTCATACTTATGACGTTTAGCAGGTAAAGATAACAAGAAAAGCCTTTAGGAGGTTTACGGGTTTTTTTGCTTCTCAAAAAAGTCAAACACAATCTGTCCTTTTGAAGCACCAATGGTACTTTGCAATAGCTCCAATGATGCCTTTTCAATATTTTTCACGGATTTGAACTTCCATAAAAGCTTTTGCGCATAATTATACCCGATTCCGGGAATATCCGTCAATACCGACTTAACTGTTCCTTTTTCCAAACGTTTTCTGTGATGGGTAATGCCAAACCGGTGTGCCTCATCCCGAAGGTGTTGTATCACCTTGAGTGTTTCAGATTTTTTATCGAGATACATGGGCAGGGTGTCTCCGGGATAATAAAGCTCTTCGAGGCGTTTGGCAATGCCAATAATAGTGATCTTTCCCCGCAATCCGAGTTTTTCCAAACTTTTTAAAGCCGAGCTCAACTGGCCTTTGCCCCCATCGATCACAATCAATTGGGGTAAATCCTTTTCTTCGTCCAGGAGCCGCTTATACCTCCTGTAGATGATCTCCTCCATCGATGCAAAATCGTTGGGACCCTGAACCGTTTTAATATTAAAATGGCGATATTCCTTTTTATCAGGTTTGCCATCCTTAAAACAAACCATCGCCGCCACCGGGTAATCACCCTGCGTGTTTGAATTATCAAAACATTCAATATGCCTGGGTTCTTCCTGCATGCGCAAATCGGCTTTCATTTTTGCCATGATGCGATTGGTATGCCGGTCGGGATCTACCAGTTCCTGTTGTTTCTCCTTCTCAAGTTTGTAATATTTACAATTTCGCTCTGAAAGATCGAGTAACTGCTTTTTATCTCCCCGCTGCGGAATGGTATAAGTCAATTCAGGCAATTTATCTTCGGTTTCAAAGGGGAGGATCACCTCTTTGGCGGAACTTTCAAACCGCGTTCGCAACTCAAAAACCGCATGAGAAAGTAACTCCACATCAGTTTCATCCAACTTCTTTTTCATTTCCACGGTATGCGACTGAACAATGGCTCCGTTCACCACCCGGATATAATTCACATATCCTGATTCCTGATCGCTGATAATTGAAAATACATCCACATTGGCGATTTTAGGATTTACGACCGTGGATTTACTTTGATATTTCTCAAGTAACTCAAGGCGTTCCTTCACCACCTGTGCTTTTTCAAATTCAAGCTTATCGGCATAATCCCGCATCACCACCTTCAATTGACCTATTACAGAGTTAATATTGCCTTTGATAATTTCGCGAATGGAGTTAATGGTTTCCAGGTAATCCTCCTCCGATTGCAAGCCTTCGCAGGGCCCAAGACAATTACCCAAATGATATTCCAGGCACACCTTGAATTTTCCTTTTTTAATATTCTCCTGCGAAAGATTAAGTTTGCAACTCCGCAAAGGATAAAGCTGCCGCACCAGGTCAAGCAGGGTGTTCATCATTTTTACGGAGGCATAGGGACCAAAATAATCCGAGCCGTCCTGGATCACATTCCGGGTTGAAAAAATTCTTGGGAAGGGCTCATTTTTTATACAGATCCAGGGAAAAGTTTTATCATCTTTCAGCATCACGTTGTAGCGGGGCTGATACTTTTTGATCAGGTTATTTTCCAAAAGCAAGGCATCCAGTTCAGTATCCACAACAATGTGCTTTATTTCCGCGATCTTCCGTACCAGCACCCTCAGCTTTCCGCTCAACTGATTGTCCTTGTTAAAATAGGATGAAACCCTTTTTTTAAGATTTTTGGCTTTTCCTACATATAATATTTTTCCCTCCTTATCAAAATACTGGTAAATACCAGGCTTGCCTGGCAATGTGCGGATAACCGGCTCCAACTGATCCCAGTATTTATTGATATCACTCATCTATTAAAATTTACAATAAAGTGTATTTATGAAGGCAATGTTTTGTATTAAACAACTAATCCTGATCCTTTTTCAAAAACGCATCCCAGCCCTGGGCTGTAATTTCAACCTGTGTGCCCGAGCGGCTAACGAGGTTCACACCGGCAGCCTCATCAGTCATATGTCCGATAACAGTGATCTCTTTGATTTCCTTTAATTTTTCATAATCTTTTTGACTTACCGTAAAAAGCAATTCATAATCTTCACCTCCGTTAAGGGCTGCAGTGGTCGGATCTATGGCGAATTCTTTGGAAACCAAATCGGTTGTAATGTCAATGGGAAGTTTCTCTTCATAAATGGTTGCACCAAGCTTCGACTGATGTGTGATATGTAAAATCTCTGAAGCAAGTCCATCAGAAATATCGATCATGGAGGTAGGCTTTACACCGGCTTCTTTTAAAATTCGGAGCACATCATCCCTTGCTTCAGGTTTCAGTTGTCGCTCCAAAATATAATCGTGCCCGGCAAGATCGGGTTGCATATTGGGGTCAACCTTAAAAGCCTGTTTTTCACGCTCAAGGATCATCAATCCCATATAAGCAGCGCCCAGGTTTCCACTCACAAAAACCAAATCTCCTTTATTCGCTGTATTCCGATAAACTATATCCGATTTACTGGCCTCCCCTATACAAGTTATAGAGAGCACAAGTCCAGAATTACTTGAAACGGTATCTCCACCAACGACATCCACGCCATAATTTTTACATGCAAGATAAACTCCACTGTAAAGTTCACTTAGGGCCTCTGCACTAAATCGGTTGGATGCCCCAATCCCAATGATCAGCTGGTTTGGCTTGCCATTCATCGCCACGATATCGGAAATATTTACCACGGCAGCCTTATAACCCAAATGCTTTAAAGGAACATAGGTAAGATCAAAATGAACCCCTTCGATCAGCAGGTCTTTTGTTACCAGCGTTTCCTTATTTCCATAATGCAAAACCGCTGCATCGTCGCCAACACCTTTTATGGTGCTTTTATTTTGAATTTCAATTCCCTTTGTAAGTACCTCGATCAGCCCAAACTCGCCGATCTCTGATAATTCTGTTCTTTGGTTATCTTCAATTATGCTCATTTCCTAATATTTAACTGCGCAAAAGTACTAAACTTAGTACAGATGCACCCCTGAAAGGTTCAATGATTATTTACCCTTCGATGTGGCAACAAATCAGCCTTCCTTTTGTTATAAAATAGAAATGTAAAACAGGTCTGTTTTTATGATAATTCATACATTTGCAGCCCTGTTTAAAATTCATCTAAATAAGCGTGAGGAGATAACATGAGTGATGATAAAAACAATATTCTTGACGAGGTAACGCAAGGAGAATATAAATACGGATTTTTTACCGATATAGAAATGGATACAGCCCCAAAAGGGCTCAATGAAGATACCATTCGTTTCATTTCAGCCAAAAAGAAAGAGCCTGAGTTTATGCTTGAACTCAGGTTGAAGGCTTTCGAAAAGTGGAAAACCATGAAAGAACCCGATTGGGCACACCTGAATATTCCACCCATCGACTATCAGGACATTATTTATTATGCAGCACCCAAAAAGAAACCCCAACTCGACAGCCTCGATGATGTGGATCCTGAATTACTTGCAACATTCGACAAACTCGGGATTTCGCTGGATGAGCAAAAACAATTGACAGGTGTGGCAGTGGATGCGGTTTTTGATAGTGTATCGGTGAAAACCACTTTTCAGGATACGCTAAGCAAACATGGGATCATTTTCTGTTCCTTCAGCGAAGCCGTTCAAAATCATCCTGATCTGATAAAAAAATACATGGGTTCGGTTGTTCCTACCGGCGACAATTATTTTGCTGCACTTAACACAGCTGTATTTTCTGATGGGTCGTTTTGTTACATTCCTCCGGGAGTGCGTTGCCCGGTTGAATTATCCACCTATTTCAGGATCAATTCTGCAGGAACAGGTCAGTTTGAGCGCACCCTGATCGTTGCCGATGAAGGTGCCTATGTGAGCTACCTCGAAGGATGCACCGCTCCGCAGCGTGATGAAAATCAGTTACACGCGGCAGTGGTTGAAATCGTGGCCCTGAAAGATGCCGAGGTGAAATATTCAACAGTTCAAAACTGGTATCCCGGTGATAAAAACGGCAAGGGCGGCGTTTACAATTTTGTGACCAAACGCGGCATGTGCAAAGGGAACAACTCCAAGATTTCATGGACGCAAGTCGAGACAGGCTCAGCCATTACCTGGAAATATCCAAGTTGTGTGTTGCTCGGGGATAACTCCATCGGGGAGTTTTATTCGGTGGCGGTTACCAACAATCATCAGCAGGCCGATACAGGCTCCAAGATGACCCACATTGGCAAAAACACAAAAAGCACGATTATCTCCAAAGGTATTTCGGCCGGATTTAGCAACAACAGCTACCGTGGCCTGGTTAAAATTGCCCAACGTGCTGAAAATTCAAGGAATTTCAGTCAATGCGATTCACTGCTGCTTGGAGATAAATGTGGCGCGCACACCTTCCCATATATCGATACCGGTAACAGCAGTTCTATCGTTGAGCATGAAGCAACCACTTCCAAAATTTCGGATGATCAGTTGTTTTATTGTTTGCAACGTGGAATCGATACGGAAAAGGCTATCGGGCTGATCGTGAATGGATATGCCAAGGAAGTATTAAGGCAGTTGCCGATGGAATTTGCGGTGGAAGCACAGAAGCTGCTGGCAGTTAGCCTGGAGGGCAGTGTAGGATAAGGTGGTTTGAAGTTCGAAGTTCGAAGTTTGAAGTTTGAAGTTCGAAGTTTTTAATAGTTAAAAAAAAGAAATCAAGTAATTAAAGATTAAAATTCAAATAAATGTTATCAATAAAAAACCTCCACGTCGCGATTGACGGAAAAGAGATCATCAGAGGGCTCGACCTGGAAGTAAAGGCAGGTGAAGTTCATGCGATCATGGGTCCGAATGGAACCGGTAAAAGTACCCTTGCTTCGGTTATTGCCGGCAAAGAAGGCTATGACGTGACAGATGGAGAAATTATTTTCAATGGCAAAGACCTCCTGGAATTGCCAACCGAAGAGCGTGCCCTGGAAGGCATATTCCTTGGGTTTCAATATCCCGTGGAAATTCCGGGTGTGAGTATGACCAACTTTATGCGAACTGCTTTAAATGAGCAACGCAAATATCATGGTTTGGATCCGATACCTGCTGGTGAGTTTTTGGAGAGAATGGAAAATGCAAGGAAACTGGTTGAAATTCATGATAAATTAACCAATCGCTCAGTAAATGAAGGGTTTTCGGGCGGCGAGAAAAAAAGGAATGAAATTTTCCAGATGGCCATGCTTGAACCCACCCTTTCAATTTTGGATGAAACCGATAGTGGTCTCGACATTGATGCGCTGAAAGTAGTGGCAAAAGGAGTGAATGATTTAAAATCAGATAAAAATGCCACCATTGTCATTACCCACTATCAGCGCCTGCTTGACTATATTGTTCCTGACTTTGTGCATGTGCTCTTTGAAGGTAAAATAGTAAAATCCGGTGACAAAGAACTGGCCATGGAACTGGAAGAAAAAGGATATGAATGGCTCAAAGCTGAGACCGTTTAATGATTAAAACTATGATTGCAGAATCAACACTTAAAGAAAAAGTAACTTCATTATATCAATCCAATAAGGATAAGATCGTTTCGAACGACCCACCGGGTATGGAAACAATCAGACAACAGTCATTCGAAGATTTTTTGAAACTCGACTTTCCAACACCAAAACTTGAGAAGTGGAAAAACACCGACATCAGGAAATTACTTCAGCGGGATTATCAAATCCTTTTTGGGCCTGAAAACGGTGACCTTGATCTCGATAAAATCTTTCATTGCGAAGTGCCTGATTTTGACACTGAGATCATTTCATTGTACAATGGCTGGTATATCTATCGCGATAAGCCACTGACCACGCTTCCCAACGGAACTATCATCGGTAGTTTTGCGCGGGCTTTGCAGGAATACCCCGACCTGGTGATGAAGCATTATAACAAATATGCCAAATCAGATTTGAACGGATTAAACGCCCTGAACACCGCTTATGCACAGGATGGCGTTTTTATTTACGTACCGGATGGTGTTGAAGCTTACAAAACCATCCAGATGGTGAACATCCTCAACAAAGAGGATAACCTGCTGGTGCAAAACCGCAACCTGGTGATCATGGGCAAAAATGCCAAACTCACCCTGGTTCATTGCGACGACTCGCACAATTTCAAGTCGAGCCTCACCAATACCATTACCGAGGTGTTTATGGATGAAGGTGCTAACATGAAGCATTATAAACTTCAGAACCTGAACAACGACACTTCCCTGATCAACACCTCTTTTTTCCACCAGGAAAAAGACAGCAACCTTTCGACCTTTGCCATTTCGCTGAACGGCGGGCTGATCAGGAACGATATCCACGTAAGGCTGAACGGAGAGGGAAGCCACGCCGACGTGATGGGGTTATATTTGATGGATAAGGAACAGCATGTCGATAATCATGTTTTTATTGATCATGCAGTACCCAATTGCACTTCAAACGAACTGTTTAAAGGTATTATAGACGATCATGCTACGGCGGTTTTCAATGGTCATATCCTGGTGAGGAAAGATGCTCAGAAAACCAATGCTTATCAAACCAACAGAAATATCATTCTCAACGATAAAGCAACTGTAAATACTAAACCATTTCTCGAAATCTACGCTGATGATGTGAAGTGCAGCCACGGAGCAACCGTTGGCCAAATTGATAACGATGCGCTTTTTTATATTAAATCGCGCGGCATCTCGGAGTACAATGCAAAATTGCTTTTGATGTATGCCTTTGCTGCCGAAGTGATCAACCAAATCACCATCGATCCGCTGAAAGTACGTATTGATGACCTGGTTAAGAAGCGGCTCAGGGGTGAGCTTGCGGTTTGCGATCAGTGTGTTTTAAACTGCAAAAACCAGGAAAAAACATACGAGTTCAAAATCGATATGAGTAAATTGTAAATCATCATATTTTGAGTTTTGATGTATTAAAAATCAGGAAGGATTTTCCGGCTTTGCACCAACAGGTTTATGGTAAACCTTTGGTTTACTTCGACAATGCGGCTACCTCGCAGAAACCGGAGGCGGTCATCAATCAGATCGCTGAGTATTACCGCACCATCAACAGCAATGTTCATCGTGGCGTTCATTACATGAGTCAGCAGGCTACAGATGCCTTTGAAGGATCGCGCAAACGCATTCAGGAATATATTAATGCAGCAAACCATCACGAAATTATCATAACCAAAGGTGCCACCGATTCGATCAATCTTGTGGCGAATTCATTTGGCAGAAAATTTTTAGATGAAAATGCGGAAGTGATCATCAGTTCGCTGGAGCATCATGCCAATATCGTTCCGTGGCAGGTGATCTGCGAAAAGCAAAAAGCCAAACTTCGGGTGATCCCGGTTACAGAGGCCGGAACGCTTGATTTGAAAGCTTTTGAGCAAATGATCAATGATAAAACAAAAATCGTTGCTGTGGGTCATATTTCAAATGCACTGGGAGTGGTTAATCCCATTAAAAAGATCATCGCCATTGCACATCAGCACAATGTTCCGGTAATGGTGGATGGCGCCCAGGGAATCGTGCACGATAGCATTGACGTCCAGGCTATGGGTTGCGATTTCTATTGCTTTTCGAGTCACAAATTTTACGGTCCGATGGGCGTGGGTGTACTTTATGGCAAAGAAAAATGGCTGGAAGAAATGCCTCCCTATCAAACAGGTGGCGAGATGATCAAATCGGTGACCTTTGAAAAAACCACTTACAATGAACTGCCCTTTAAATTTGAAACCGGGACCCCTAACGTGGCGGATGTGATTGGGTTTAAATCGGCAATAGACTATATTGATGGCATTGGAATGGAATCCATAAAAGCTTATGAAGATGAAATTCTGGACTATGGCATTAAAAAACTCAAGGCGATTGATGGCGTGAAAATCCTGGCCGATGGCGCCCCCAAAGCCGGAGTGATCTCCTTTCTGATTGACGACATTCATCCTTATGATGCAGGAACCATCATTGATAAGTTTGGAATCGCAGTACGAACGGGTAATCATTGCGCCCAGCCTATCATGGACTTATTATGCATTCCGGGATCCATCAGGGCTTCGCTGGCTTTTTACAATACAAAGGATGAAATCGACAGACTCGCCGAAGCAATAATAACTGTAAAGGAGATGTTTGCATAATTGCATAATTTTGCAAAAAACGATTGGATTATGAGTATTCAGGAAACAGCAACAAAGATTGTTAACGAATTCAGCCTTTTCGACGACTGGATGGATAAGTATAATCATATCATTGAGATGGGTAAAACACTACCTATGATTGATGAAAAATACAAAACCGATCAATACTTGATATCAGGTTGCCAGTCGCGGGTGTGGGTTTCGGCTGAATTGGCGGAGGGAAAGGTGATTTTTAAAGCGGACAGCGATGCAGTGATCACCAAGGGAATTGTTAATTTATTGATCCGGGTTTTTTCAAATCAGGCTCCGGAAGAAATCATTGATGCTGATATGTCGTTCATCGACGAGATCGGGTTGAAAGAACATTTATCTCCAACCCGGTCAAACGGGCTGGTTTCAATGATCAAACAAATGAAATTGTATGCTGTTGTATTTAAAACAAAAATGAAGGAGCAACAGGCGTAAGATTAATGGCGGAGAGCGGAGGGCTGAGGGCGAAGAACGAAGGGCGGAGCGCGAAGAGTAAGGAACAGGGAAATTTGAATATTAAGTTAAGTTTATTTAAAAGAAACTCTGAACGCTGAACTCAAAACCCCCGCCCGAACGGATGTTCATCCGGGCGGGCAGAACTCAGAACTCAGAACTCTGAACACAGAACACAGAACACAGAACTAAAATGAGCAATGTAGTGGACAATATGCAAAAGCAAATACTGGGAGATGCGATCATTGAAACGTTGAAAACGATTTATGATCCTGAAATTCCTGTTAATATATATGAACTGGGATTGATTTACGAAGTTTCCCTTGATGATGATTTCAGAGCCAGGGTTTTGATGACCCTCACCACACCCAATTGCCCCGTTGCCGAATCGCTTCCGGAAGAAGTAAAAGAGAAAGTGGGAAACATTGACGGGATTAAGGAAGCGATCATTGAGCTTACTTTCGAACCACCCTGGACCATGGACATGATGACCGAAGAAGCTAAACTCGAACTGGGAATGCTTTAGCCAAAAATCGGCTTTCAGTTAATCAAAAAATTTATTTTTGTTAAAAATTAAAGAATGGCTCCTGAAGCTGGTCCACTGCTATCGAAAATCCAATTTCCTGCTGACCTTAAAAAACTGCAGGAAGAAGACCTGCCACAACTTTGCCAGGAGCTGAGGGATTTCATCATTGAGGTGATCTCAGCCAATCCAGGTCACTTGGGTGCAAGTTTGGGAGCCGTTGAATTGGCAGTTGCCATCCATTATGTTTTTGACACCCCTTTTGACAAGTTGATCTGGGACGTTGGGCACCAGGCCTATGCCCATAAAATTTTAACCGGCCGTAAAGATCAGTTCCACACCAATCGTAAATTAAAAGGACTTAGTGGATTTCCTAAAATGACCGAAAGTGAATACGATGCTTTCGGGACGGGGCACTCAAGCACATCTATTTCGGCAGCACTTGGAATGGCGGTGGCTTCAGCATTAAATGATAACAATGGACGGCAGCATATTGCCGTGATCGGCGACGGCTCCATGACCGGTGGAATGGCCATGGAAGCCCTGAACAATGCAGGGGTGAGTAATGCCAATTTGTTGGTTATCCTGAATGACAACCAAATTGCTATCGACAGGAACGTAGGAGCCATGAAGGATTACCTTGTGGATATCACCACTTCCAGGAGTTATAACCGATTCCGTAATTTCATCTGGAAAATGATGGGGGGAGACACACGTTACGGTGCCAATTCACGAGCGATTGTCAAGCAATTTGGAAACGCAGTAAAGTCAACCATTTCCCGAAAAAGTAACCTTTTTGAAGCATTTCGATTTCGTTATTTTGGCCCCACCGATGGCCATGATGTGATTCATCTTGTGAAATTACTTCGGGACTTGAAACGCATCGACGGTCCGAAATTGCTGCATGTGGTTACTAAAAAAGGCAAAGGGCTTGAATCGGCCGAAAATGAACCTACTACCTACCACTCTCCCGGTGTTTTTGATAAAAAAACCGGTGAAATTAAAAAGAGTGATTGCTCCGAAAAACTGGCTCCAAAGTTCCAACATGTATTCGGAAAAACCATCATCGAACTGGCCAAAGAAAACGATCGCATCGTAGGAATTACGCCCGCCATGCCCACTGGCTCGTCTTTGAATATGATGATGAGTGTGATGCCCGAACGTGCTTTCGACGTGGGAATAGCCGAACAGCACGCAGTAACTTTCGCAGCCGGACTGGCAACCCAGGGGATGATCCCTTTTTGTAATATTTATTCTTCGTTTATGCAGCGGGCATATGATCAGGTGATCCATGATGTAGCGTTGCAAAACCTGCCCGTAATCTTTTGCCTCGACCGGGGCGGAATTGTTGGTGAGGACGGCGCAACTCATCATGGTGTATTCGACCTGGCTTATTTCAGGGCAATTCCAAACATTACCATTGCCTCGCCACTGAATGAGCAGGAAATGCGGAACATGATGTACACTGCCCAACTTGACGGCAACGGCACCTTCTCCATTCGTTATCCCCGCGGACGTGGTGTAATGCCGGAGTGGAAAACACCTTTTGAAAAACTTGAAATCGGAAAGGGCATTGAAATCCGCCAAGGCAAAGACATTGCAATTGTTAGCATTGGGCCTGTTGGGAATACAGCCATGGAGGCGGCCGAAGAACTTGAAAAAGAAAATGTTTCGGTTGCCGTATATAACATGCGTTTCCTCAAACCCATAGATGAGGAGTTGCTGCACCAGGTATTCAAACAATTTGACCGCATCCTCACCCTCGAAGACGGCACCATCCATGGTGGACTGGGTTCTGCGGTGATTGAATTTAAAAACGACCATCAGTATAATTCAAGGGTAGCAAGGCTGGGAATTCCTGACAGATTTATTGAGCATGGTACCCCCGAAGAACTTTACCGGATTTGTGGCATAGATAAAGATGGAATTATGGCATCCACACAAAAAATATTGAAACAATAACCAACCAAAGTTTACACCCATAAGCAACGTTTTCAGGTAATTACAGGTCTTCAGATTATAAACGAAATAAAGATTCAATTTCAATTTATTTTTGGTATCTTTATCCGGCACAAAACACACCCAACATGAAAAACTTAACAACCATTGCCTTAGTTTTCTTTATTTCAATCTCCTCCATTGCCCAAGACTGGAGCCCGATAAGGGTAAACCAGAAAATGAATTACCAGCATGCCGATTCGGCTTATATCAGCCACACCATTTGGGTGGATTCAGCAATTGTTGAAGGTGCAGATTCAGTATTTTTCACGAACAGGATCGTAAAAGACGTACCTGGGAATCCCGAAATTGTTTTGCGCAATCAACCGCAGTTTTTCGGCAAGTTCCTGGTTAAACAACCATTTGGCTTTTACCTCATTGGCGAACCATATAATTATACCATCTATGCGTACGCAGATCTGGGAGAAAGTTGGAGTTTCACCGGAATCAGCGGTATTTCAGCTGAAGTAACTTCCCTATTCACCGAAAGTGTTTTTGGTGTGACGGATTCCGTGAAAGTAATTTCTCTTTCCGATGGGAATGAGATCAAACTTTCCAAAAACTTTGGCATTCTTCTTTATCCTGATTATGAAAATGGAGGATACTTTGAATTGGTTGGCATCCAGGGAACAGAATATGGGGAATCGGTGCCGGGATTTTGGGAGATGTATGATTTTGAGGTGGGGGATGTTTTCCAATTCAGTAACTATGCCTATTACATTTGGGGAGATGGAACTACATTGTTAAAATACACCATCGATTCTAAAACTGTTTCCAACAATCAAATTAGTTATACCTACCATGGAATTGAGCATGTAACCTATTTCGAGCCTGGCGGGGGCGGCGGTACTTCGTCAGAATTTGTTGATGGCGAATTAACTTTCATTGATTCCACAGGACATCCTGCCAATTTCTATCCAAATCAACTCATAAGAATTCCCTATTCCAGCTCAGGATATGGAACCCAGCGTGTATTTTCAAAAACCATTTTTGGTATGGATAACACATTTCTTACCTACCGAAAGCAATTTGGAGTAAAAGAATTTTCATATGGATTTTATGAAACCGAGTTGTATTATGAATTGGATAGTGACAGTGATACACTAAACCGTTTTATTCAGGTAGTGTCTGATCCCTGTGGCGTGAAAGGAATTGGATATGGAGCACATATTGGGCAAATATTCAGATCGGATGATTGCTTTGAATACGCTGAAAATGATGAGCTGATTGGCGTTGTATTGGATGGCGATACCCTTGGTATAATATACCCCGACTCGGTTCTTTTAACTAATGTAAATTCTGATAAAAGTTTTGAGAAAGATCCGATATCAATCTATCCTAATCCTGCAATTGATAATTTTTTAATTATTGTAAACCAGCCCAATTCAGGTAATCTCCTATTCGAACTTCGAAACAGCCTGGGCCAACTTGTTAAACAGATTGAGGTGAACTCAGTAGAATTAAGAGTTTCAGTAGCGAACCTGGAAGCCGGACTCTATTTTTACTCCATAAATAACAACTCGGAAATAATTTCTCAAGGAAAAGTTGTGATCCGTTAGCTTCAGATATTGTTCTCAACTGCCTCTACCACTGTGTTAATTACACGTCCCACCATTTCATCAGTGAGATTGTAATACACGGGAAGAGAGATCACCCGGGCAAAGTTGTCGTAGGAAACCGGGAAATTTTTCATATCATACCCGTTTTGTCGGTAATAAGTCATCATGGGCAGTGGAATAAAATGAACATTGACCGCCACTCCGTTATCTGAAATATCCTGAATGATCCGGTCGCGGGTTTCTTCGGATATGCCTTTTATTCTTAGCAGGAAAACATGGTAAGAGCTGATCTTCTCTTTGCTTTCGTATTCGGGGATTTGGGCCCAACTGTATTTTGAAAAACTGTTGGCATAAGCATCAAAAATGTGCTTTCTTCTTACCAGCATATCTTCATCATAACGCTTCAGTTCCACCAATCCCATGGCGGCAGCAATATCGGTCATGTTGAATTTATAACCCGGCTCCACCACATCGTAGCGCCAGGCACCGGCCTGTGTTTTGGTAAAGGCATCTTTGGATTGCCCGTGTAGCGATTTCACCCGCAGGTATTTGTATATTTCCTCGTTATTGAACGGCTCAGGCAAATTGAGGCAAACAGCACCTCCTTCGGCAGTGGTTAAGTTTTTAACCGCGTGAAATGAATATACTGTGATATTGGTGAGGCTGCCGGTTTTTTTGCCATTATAAACAGCACCCACCGAATGTGCCGCATCCGATAAAACAAGGATCCGGCCCAGCATTTTTTGATTTTCGGTGCGGGCAGCAAATTTTGATTTAATTTCCGGCCTTTGAACAAGTGCATTCAATTCATCATAATCACAGGGAAATCCGGCCAAATCCACGGGCAAAATCACCTTGGTTTTTTCAGTAATCGCTTTTTCAACGGCTTGCACATCAATGTTGAAATCATCCTTCACATCCACAAAAACCACCCGGGCACCACAATGCACCACCACGTTTGCCGTAGCAGTATAGGTATAAGCAGGAACGATTACCTCGTCCCCTTCCTGTACACCAAACCAGCGCAACATGAGCTCCAATCCGGCTGAGCCGGAACTTACCGCCAGAGTTGCTTTGTGCCCGCCATAAGCAGTGAGCTTTTCCTCAAAGCGTTTCACCTTTGGCCCTGTGGTTATCCACCCCGATTTTAGGGTATCGATCACCTCATCGATGATCTTTTGATCCATGCGGGGGGGTGAGAAAGGGATTGGTTTCATTAGAAGTTCGAAGTTTGAAGTTTGAAGTTCCAAGTTTATTGTTTAGTTTTTAGTGAATGTGCACTGAGCGAAGTCGAAGTGCGCAACATAGTTCGAAACTTAAAGCTTGCCGGCAGACAGGTTTGAAATTCGAAGTTCGAAGTTTGAAGTTCGAAGTTTGAAGCCTGCCTGGATTAATGTTTTACAAATTGGCGTCGAGGAAAGCCATTACGTTGTTTTCCATCCGTTTAAGGATGTTGCTGGTATCGGCTTTGTTGAAGTTTTCGCCGGTGATGCTTTCATACAACTCCATATATCTCTCAGAAACGCTGTTGGCAAAATCATCACTCATAAAAGGCACCTCCTGCCCGGATTGCCCCTGGAAGCCATTTTCCATCAGCCATTCTCGTACAAACTCTTTCGACAATTGTTTTTGCTGTTCGCCGTTGGCAAAACGTGCCTCATATCCTTCTTTATAGAAATAGCGGGATGAATCGGGTGTATGAATCTCATCGATCAGGTAAATTTTACCATCCTTTTTACCAAACTCATATTTTGTATCCACCAGGATCAATCCTTTTTCATCCGCAATTTCACTTCCTCGTTTGAAGAGTTCAATGGTATATTTTTCAAGGAGTTCGTAATCTTCAGCGCTAACAAGACCTTGTTTTAAAATCTCCTCCTTTGAAATGTCTTCATCATGTCCCTCTTTGGCTTTGGTCGTAGGCGTTACGATTGGTGTTGCAAAACGTTCATGCTCGCGCATACCATGCGGAATAGGCACACCACAAATCTCTCTGGCTCCCTTTTTATAAGTTCTCCATGAGCTTCCTGTAAGGTAACCCCGAATGATCATCTCCACCGGAAAAGGATCACAAAAATGACCCACCATCACATTGGGATCTGGAGTTGCAATTTTCCAGTTTGGGCAAATATCGGCGGTGCTGTCGAGGAACTTGGCAGCAATCTGGTTCAGCATCTGGCCTTTAAATGGTATCCCTTTAGGCAAAACCACGTCAAAAGCAGAGATCCTGTCGGTGACCACCATCACCATCAGTCTGTCATCTATATTGTACACATCACGCACTTTGCCTTTGTATACACCTTTTTGTCTTGGAAAATTAAAATCAGTTTTTACAACAGTATTGCTCATGTTTATTTACTTTTTGGTTGATCACTATGATTATCGTACGCCTTTATAATTTTAGTCACCAGGCTGTGCCTGATCACATCTTTTTGGTCGAGATAAATAAAATCGATCCCATTAATATTCCCTAAAATCCGGTCGGCTTTAACCAAACCACTTGCCTGATTTTTCGGCAGATCGATTTGGGTGATATCACCGGTTACAATAAATTTTGCAGAACGACCCATTCTCGTAACAAACATCTTTAACTGAAGTTCAGTTGCATTTTGTGCTTCGTCTAAAATCGCGAAAGCATTGTCGAGGGTTCGCCCGCGCATAAAGGCCAAAGGCGCTACTTCGATGGTACCGTCTTCCAGATATTTTAACAATTTTTGGGTAGGGATCATGTCGCGCAATGCGTCGTACAAAGGTTGCAAATAGGGATCGAGTTTTTCGCGTAGGTCGCCTGGCAAAAAACCAAGGCTCTCCCCTGCCTCCACTGCTGGCCGGGTAAGAATTATCCTCCGTATCTCTTTTCTTTTCAAAGCGCGAACTGCCAAAGCAACCGCCGTATAGGTTTTACCGGTTCCGGCCGGACCAATAGCAAAGATCAAATCGTTGGTATTGCTGCTATCCACCATCCGCTGTTGGTTTTTTGTTATGGCTTTGATCAGCTTGCCGCTAACTCCATGTACCAAAATGCCGTTGTCATTTTCATTATCAGCTTGTGCCGGCAAAAGTTCTTCGTCCTGTAAAATCTGCTCTATTTCAATAGTTCCCAGTTTGCCAAACCTTTCGTAGTGAGCTAACAGCAGATCAAACTTATCTTCAAAACTATCCATATCTTCATTATTGCCCATCACCTTCACCATATCACCGCGGGCGATGATCTTCAATTTCGGGAAAAAGGACTTGATCACATCGAGATTTTTATCGTTTACTCCGTAGATTTCAACAGGGTCGTAAGAAGAGATACTGATGATCCGTTCGTTCATATATTTCAACAGGGTTCCGTTTGCAACTTTTCTGAAAAAGATTCACTTATACAGTTGTGAATCACCCAGAATTACTAATTTTGACTACTACAAAATTAATCGAATTAGGCACGCAATTCAACCACGTAGCAATATTTTATGCCGATTATCACATTAACAAGTGATTGGGGACAGAAGGACCATTATGCAGGGGCAGTGAAAGGAGCCATCCTTACAAAAATGCCGGAGGCTACGATTGTAGATATTTCACATCAGATTCCACCTTTTGAAATTGAGCAGGCAGCTTTTGTTTTAAAAAATGCCTGGCGCAACTTTCCCAAAGGAACCGTTCATATTATCGGTGTAAATACAGAGGAGTCGGATAAGTTCGGGCATACGGTGGTTGAAAAGGACGGGCATTTTTTTATTGGTACCGATAACGGTGTTTTTTCGCTGCTGTTTGATCAGTTGCCCGATAAGATCATTGAACTTACCATTACACAGGAATCAAATCATTTTACCTTTTCAACCCTACATCGTTTTGTAAAGGCTGCTGTGCATCTGGCTAAAGGAAAACCGGTAGAAGAGTTGGGTTCGTTGCATGATAAACTGGTTGAAAAAATCCTGCTCCGGCCTGTTGTAGACGAACAGGTAATCAAGGGGCATGTGATCTATATCGATCGTTATGAAAACGTGATCACCAATATCACCGAAGGGTTATTCAAAGAAATCGGAAAGGGCCGAAAATTCAGCATTGTTTTCAGAAGCTATTCCATCACCAAACTCAGCCAATCCTACACCGATGTGGCTCCCGGTGAGATCCTGGCGCTTTTCGACTCATCGGGCATTCTTGAAATTGCCATGAACCAGGGCAATGCCGCAGGCTTATTAGGTCTGGATTATAAAGATATGGTCCGTATCGAATTTGCGTAAAATTCTATTTTCAATTAAACAATTGATCGAACTTATTAGTTTTTGATAATAAATCAATTGGGCTAAAGGCTAAAGCCGGCAGTAATAAATAAATCACAAATTCCAATCAAACATGGCTGAACTAAAAACAAAAAAGAACGATGGTAGTGTTGAGGCATTTCTGAATGCCGTTGATGATGAGCAAAAACGAGCTGATAGCTTCACCGTTCTTGAACTCATGAAAAAGATCACAGGCGCCGAACCCAAAATGTGGGGGCCTTCTATTGTCGGCTTTGGTGATCATCATTATAAATATGCCAGCGGGCGTGAAGGCGACTGGTTCCTCACCGGGTTTTCGCCCCGTAAGCAAGCGCTTACTCTGTATATAATGGATTACGTGGAAAAGCATGGAAATTTGCTGGCTGACCTGGGCAAATACAAAAATGGCAAAGGTTGTTTGTATGTAAAACGACTTTCGGATATTGATATGAAGGTTTTGGAGAAATTGATATATGAATCAATTGAAAAACTCAAAAATCGTAATCAATAATTAACTCCCAAAAAATAGGTAAGCCATCAGGATGGCAGCAATGATACCGGCAAAGTCGGCGATGAGACCGGCGGTAACTGCATATCGAGTATTGCGAATTCCCACCGAACCGAAATACAAAGCGATGATATAAAAGGTGGTATCGGTAGCCCCCTGGACGGTGGATGCCACGCGGCCGACAAAAGAGTCGGCACCATAAGTTTGCATAGCCTCCACCATCATTCCGCGGGCTCCGCTTCCGCTGAGAGGTTTCATTAGCGCAGTTGGTAAAGCCTCAACAAATGCGGTATCAACATGTAAAGCAGATAAAAACCACCGAATTCCATCCATGAGCATTTCCATGGCTCCCGAGGCCCTGAAGACACCGATTGCCACGAGTATTGCAACTAAAAATGGAATAATTTTTATAGCCACCGAAAAGCCTTCTTTGGCTCCTTCGATGAACGTTTCGTAGATATTTATTTTTTTTCTGACCCCAAGCAGAATAAAGGTGATGATCACCGAGAAAAGAATAAAGTTGCTGGCAACAGTCGACACTTCGGTAATTTGATCTTGTGAAAGTGTTGAAAACCACCAGATCATGCCCACCACAACGACACTTAGTCCGCCCAGGTAAGCAAGAATGACTTTGTCAAACAAGTTAATTTTCTGGTAAATGGAAACGGTGATCAAACCAACCATTGTACTAAAAAAAGTAGCAAGCAGGATAGGGATGAAAATATCAGAAGGATTTGCTGCCCCCAACTGTGCCCGGTAAACCATTACGCTGATCGGTAGTATCGTTAGTCCTGATGTGTTCAGCACCAAAAACATGATCATGGCATTGCTGGCGGTATCCTTTTCCCGGTTGCTGGCTTGCAACTCCTCCATCGCTTTTAAACCAAGCGGAGTTGCAGCATTATCCAGTCCCAGCATATTGGCTGAAAAATTGAGCATCATGGGGCCATAAGCCGGATGGTCTTTTTTCAGGTCAGGAAATAATCTTGCGAAAAAAGGACCCACTGCTTTTGAAAAAATGCTAACCACACCTCCCCTTTCTCCGATCTTCATCAATCCCAGCCAGAGTGTTAAAACACCTGTTAAATAAAGTGAGGTTTCAAAACCTAATTTGGCATTGTCAAATGTGCTGTTCACCATATCGGAAAACACCTGAACATCCCCGAAAAAGAGCAAACGCACAAGTCCGACTACAAATGCCACTACAAAGAAAAAAATCCATATATAATTGAGGGCCATAAACTTCCAAAATTACATTTCGA
>ERZ795053.584-NODE-584-length-46578-cov-14.745760_pt1 | contig 46578 bp, 39 predicted proteins | sample MGYA00375137_ERZ795053 | MGnify/ENA primary metagenome ERZ795053 (study PRJEB30182, sample SAMN05720284) | activated sludge metagenome | isolation source: Anaerobic digester | place: Hong Kong | collected 2014-12-17 ... | reverse complement strand
AAAGAGGCATTTTGGCATTTGATCCGTTCAAAAAGCTGGACAGAGAAGGTGTAGGCCAGCTGGTAAAAATGGCAGTTGAAAAGGGTAGAAAGACCAACCCCAACATTCATCTTGGAATCTGTGGAGAGCATGGTGGAGATCCTTATTCTATAGAATTCTGTCATTTAGTCGGTTTGGATTACGTTAGCTGTTCCCCTTACAGGGTACCCGTCGCAAGATTGGCAGCAGCACAGGCAGCTATTAGAAACGACTAATAAACTTCTTAGTTAAAAAAAGGAGGACCTGAATGCGGTCCTCCTTTTTCTTTTGCTTTCACATGCGAATCAACTCATCCTTAAAACGAAACGATTATCGAGAGTGATGATAGAGTTCTTTCACCTGGGGGTCATTTTCGTAGCGTTTGTACATGAGATAGGCAATCAGCACGTTGATCGTATAAAAGATACCGCTGATAACAAATAGAGTGGTGTAGCCTTCAATACTGGCACCGACGATGTAACCAAAAAGCATGGCGGCGACAGCCCTTACGGAATTATTCATGAAAGCGTTTAAACCGGCTATGGTTGAGATTTTATCTTTGGGGACATAAGAATTGATGATGGTGTTGATGATGGGATTTCCGCTGTTCATAAGGACAAAGCGCATGGCGTAGACGATGATGAAAAAGATTGGGTTTCTAATGAAGGCCATTGAAAAGATTAACGGTACCACCAGCGTTTGAGTGACCAGCTTAAATTTCAGAGGGCCGAAATAAACCCCCATGCGGTGGGTGAACACGTTGCTGATGGCTGTGCCCATTTGGGCAATGGCCAGGGCAATGCCGATTCCAAAGGTTGACATATTGAAAAGGTCTTTAAAGATGAGATTGCCAAAGTGAATGAATAAACCCGCTCCAAATCCTATGGTGACTGTCGTTAAAAAATGGAAGACAATGATCACCTTTTGTTCTTTGTTAAAATGAGAAATATCAAAAACTGAACGGATGGAACCGCAGATGAACTTGTCTTGAATGGCGAGTAAGGGCGCCAAACCAAATAAATAACCCGCTACGGCTAAGAATAACGTATTTTGAAGTCCCAGCCAACTGCCGAAGGCTCCCCCCAGGAAATTCCCCAGAACACCCACGCCCATCATGATGCCAAAGTTTAGACCAATAACTTGAGCTCGGTTTTTCGGCGAGGTGAGATCAATAGCCAAAGCCTGAACGACAGTATGACTAACGACCATAAAACCGCCTTTGATGAATGAAAACAACAGGATGAGACTCATGTTGTTGGTGAGAATCATGGCCAAATTTGCCAGGGGGAAAAAAACTAACGCAACGATTAACATGCGTTTTCTTCCCAAAATATCGGCAAAGATACTGACGCCTAACCCCAAAATGGCTGCTCCCCAAAGAGATGCCGAAGTTATGTTTCCAACTACTGCGTTATTGAAACCAATTTCACGAAAGAAAAGATTCATGTCTGTTTGGATGATAGACTGCATGGTAACCGTTATGGCTGTGTATAAATACAATAATCTGACTTGCACAAAGTGCCCCCTTACAGAATTTCGGTTAACTAACAAATTATATCATACCACATCCATGCATAGAGTTCAAGATGTTTAGTTCCAGCCGTACTTTCCCTTGAATTCTACAAATCGGACTTGTTCTAAAATTTCTTGTTGAAAAGTTTGATCATCTTTTTTTCGGATTTTATAAAGGTTTTGAACCATAGGTGGTCCGACCGGGATAATCATAATGCCTTCAATGGCCAGTTGATCGATCAAAGGGTCCGGAACTTTGGATGCGGCAGAAGTGCAGATAATACGATCAAAAGGGGCGAAAGCTTGCCAGCCCTGAGAGCCATCATCGATCTTAAATTGGCAGTTTTCATATCCCAAACGCTGAAGCCTGTCTTGAGCTTGAGATGAAAGGGCTTGAATCAATTCAACGGTGTAAACTTGCGATGAAAATTCGGTCAGCAAGCAGGTTTGATAACCGCTTCCCGTTCCGATTTCCAAAACGGTTTCTCTACGAGAAAGCTCAAGCGAAAAGGTCATGAAGGCAACTAAGGATGGCTGTGATATTGTTTGTCCGTACCCAATAGGTAAAGGCCGATCGTCGTTGGCAAACTTTGCTTGATCGTTATCGACGAAAAGGCTTCTGTCAATTGTTTTCTGAAAGTCAGTTATTTCCTTAAGGCTTATCCCAAAATGATCACCTCGACCGAATGGTATCATCAAGGGGTAATGAAAAGCAATAGGTTAATAAAAAACTCGCCTTTTTATGAGTTTAAAGGGCGATAGTCTGATAAATTCTGAAGAATATACTGATACAGTTTTTTAGCAATGATAAAAAATGTCAGCAACGAAAAAGATTGCTTGGGTAAAAATGAATGGCACCCTGTTAGGGGTGCCCGGTCAGTCCTTTTGTCTTTTACCAGCGGCAACGACCAAAACCACGTCCACGACCTCTACCCTTTCTGATCCCAAAGCCACGGCCGAATCCTCTACCATAACCATAATCCGGAGTATTGAATGCTTGATTTTCAGGTGTGTTCTCTTGTGTGTTGTCTATATTGGCGTTTTGCGCATTAACATTTACTCCGTTACATCTTCCACGGCCTCTACCGGTCATTGGTCCTTCACCATTGGGCCCTCTTCTGTCAAATCCAGGCACAGTAAACACCTCCTCATATATATGTATTTTACATATATATGATAGCATATTTGTTCATCTATTTCAAGAGGTAAAAGAGATTACCCAACCACTCATGAAAAGCGGCTGAAAAAGTTTCTAAAGAACCGCTGCTTGGTAGAAATGAGGAAAAACTCATCGGGACGTTTTCAACTCTATAATCACCAGGGTATGGAATGAGGTTGATATCGGTTCGGCCTCTTTCCTCGATGACCTTTCGGAAAGTTTGATACGATCTGGGCATGTGTATGGCGGAGGTGACTAAAATGATATTTTTTACAGTTTGTTCAATCAGCTCAAGAGAAAAAGCGGCATTTTCCCAGGTGGTTTTGGAATTTTCTTCTAACTTGATCATTTTTGAGGGAACACCCCAACTTTCCAACACCATTCCCATCACGGCTGAAATAGATTGCCCTGGTTGATCGTACACGTTACCTCCAGCAATGATAATTTGGGAACCCGTCTCCTGATACGCTTGAAAAGCTCTATAAAGCCGCATCATCGAACGGGGGCCGATTTGATCATAGATTGCTCCGCCTGATTGGACGCTTCGAATCACTCCACCGCTAAAAACGACAATAACGGTTTCTTCACCGGGAATATTTTGGAGTTCCTCATCATAGAACTGATTCTCGTAGGGTTGGACCAATAGTTTAGTGGACAAATCGGTGGAAATAAAATAAAAAACACACGAAAAGGTTAGAAAAAGGAAAAAAAGTTTCTTGTGTTTTCTGAAAAGAAAAATCAAACCCAAACCGAAAAAAATGGTGATGAAGAGTCCCGGTAATTCCAGAAAAGATGACACAATTTTCTGTAAACAAAGCAACATCAACTCCCCCCCTCTGTGTTATACTTGCAATGCTATGAAGAAGCGCTTGGATGATCTATTATACATGTTTTATCGATAAAGAGAGGTAAAAGAATGTACAAGAATTTTATTCAACTACTGAGTCGAAACAAGAAATGGTTTTTGTTGTTGTTTGTTGTTTTCAATATCATCTCGTTGATTGGTTTGTTTAGGATTACAATCAATACAGATTTTGCCTTGTTTATGCCAAAAAACTCGCAGGCTTTAACAGAATATGAAGAAATGATCAAGAGATTTGGCAGCTCGCAGCAGTTGCTTTTTCTGATTAAATCGGATCAGGATAAGGACGTTGATTCGTTAGAAGTGTTTTTTTTAGTTCAACAAGCATTATCAGAAATTGAAGGTGTGAAGCTTGTTAATGGTCCCATACCACCTGTAATTCCCTCCGGATTAACGGTTGAAAAGATTCAAAATGTTGATGAATCCAATGGAAAACGAATAATTGAATACATCTCAAAAATGGGAAGCTTAAAGTCTTTTTATCAAAAAGAAGATGGGTATTATGGATTATTTACTATCCTTCCCGATGAAGAATATGTTGATGCAGTAGCTCAAAAGGCAGTTTCAATCATTGATAAAACCGGAATGGCATATTACAAAAGTGGAGAATATTATCTTCAGTCTTCAATTTTTGACTATATTCTGAGAATTTTGCTGTTAATACCTCCTTTTGCCCTATTCTTCCTCTTGTTTATCTTTACGTGGAAACTTGGAGATATCAAAAGTACCTTTCTTTCTCTTCTGCCAGCTGGTATTGGTGCTTTGTGGACGATGGGGTTTTTAGGATGGCTATCCCTTGATTTATCGGTCATAACGGTTTTAACACCTGTTTTTACCATCGTCATGGGCAGTGCTGACGGACTCCATTTTATGTCTCATTTTAAAGATGAGTTGAACTCAGGGAAAGATAAAAAAACATCTCTTGCCTTAACACTTGAAAAAGTGGGGTGGCCAATGATTTTAACCACATTAACCACTGCAGCCGGTTTTCTTTCTTTGTTGATCATTCAATCCGAACCAATGAGACAATTGGCATTTGCAGCCAGTATTGGTATCAGTCTTGCCGGTATTGCAACCTGGATTTTTCTACCCTTGATTTGTTTGATTTTTGGGACATTCAAACAAAAGCACAAACGACCAAAAGAACCCGACGATCCGATTACCAAGCTACTGAAAAAATCAATGGGAAAAGGTTCCGTCATTCTTACCCTTTTTCTTTTTGCAGCCTTTATTCCGGGGTTGTTTTTGATTAAAACGGATCTGAATATGATTAATCTCTACAAACCAAGTACGGAGATCAGAAAGAATATGGAAAAGATTGAGACGGTATCTGAAGGTGCGATTCCAATCTTTATTGAATATTCCACGCCAGATGACCCTTTGAACCCTGATATTGCCCAAGTTGTTTTAGCGTTGGAGGAACAATTGAAAACATCGGATGCCGTTTCAAAGAGTCTTTCCACTTATGAAATCATTTCAACAATGAATCAAGTTATATTTGGCGCTCATTATTCCGGCTACCCACAAAATATGGCCCGGATCAGTCTCATGGTTGCTATGATGCAATCAAACCAACCCGAGCAGTTCAACAGCATGCTGATCAGGGATGAAGGTATAGGAAGAATGGTTGTTTTCCCGAACAATCTGAGTAACAAAACGCTCACGTTTATCGAAGAAACACTTGAAACACATTCCTCAGAAAGAATAACATTCAAGGCTCTAGGGATGCCTTTCATAATGAAGGAGATGAATGATCGGATCATTCCCGATCAAATGAGTTCCATTCTTTTAGCCGTTGGGTTGGTGTTTATTTTGATGTTCATCACCCTTAAGAACATCAAATTGGCTTTGATTGGTATCATGCCCATCGGAGTAACGTTAATAACCCTTTTTGGATTCATGGGTTATACGGGTATAGAACTCAGCATTGTCACGTGTACCATGGCCAGCATTACCATTGGGGTCGGTATTGACTATTCCATTCACTTAACGTCACTTTTTAAGTATTATTATGATAGAAAGGTCAAGAATGCGGCCGATCTGGCATTTGATTACGTTCAGAAACCTGTGATGGCTAATGCCCTTGGATTGGCTTTGGGACTTTCATCACTGTTGTTTTCCCCTCTCCAATTCCATACGTATTTATCCATGCTGATGTGGGTGACGATGATTATCAGCTCTTTTGTTTCTTTAACCTTTTTACCCACGCTTTTAAAGAAGAGCTTTCGAGATAAAGATGATTCAAGGAATATCTGAAAGAACCGATAATTCTTCGAATAAGAAATTTATAGAGGGATGATAATATGGCAGATATGAGCATCTTTTCAATATTAAATACCGGCGTTTTAGGGACTTATACTGCAAAGTTGGCGATGAGTGTAACTGCTCATAATATCTCCAACACTAACACACCTGGGTATTCCCGACAACGGGCGGAAATCGTAGCAACTGCACCCATGGGATCGACTTCTTTAACCCAGCCAAATTCTAATTTAACTTTGGGTACTGGTTCTATGGTCAAGCGAGTTGAAAGAGTCAGGGATCAATTTCTCGATACGCAATACCGTGTTATTAATGAAAATCACAGTTTTTGGGACAACATGTCCGCTAATCTTCATTATATGGAGCAGCTGTTAAATGAACCGGCTGAGAATGGGTTTAGGGAGTATTTTGATAAGATGTGGTTTTCTTTCCAGGAAGTCATGAGTAATCCCACAAATGAGGCCAGCATACAGAGTGTAAAAAGCGAAGTGAACAATTTCATATCAACATTCCAGGACCTTTATGGTCGTTTCGAAGAGTTAAGAATGAATTTGAACACGGATATAAAGGATACCGTTTCACAAATCAACACCATAAATACTCAGATCGGAAATCTTAATGCTCAAATAAGAATGTCTTACATTGCCGATTCAGAACCTAATGATATTTTGGATGAGAGGGATAAGTTATTGGATGAACTGAATAAATATGCCAATACAACCATAAAGAAGGGTGAGTTGGGACATCTTGAAGTTTACATCGGTCAGCAAGTGGTTATCCATGGGGACCAAGTAACGGCTATTAAGTCGGCAGTAAGACCTGAAACCTTGAATACTTACGATCTTTTTGTCAGAAGTACCAAAATCGATGTTCAAAAGGGGAAATTGGGAGCTCTGATGGAACTCAGGGATGTTACTATTCCCGCTTTCTTGGATAAATACGATGAAATGGCTTTAATGATGGCAGATAAATTGAATTTGATTCATCAGGCTGGTTATGATAAATCAGGAAAAATTTCAGGAATAAATCTCTTTAAAGAAATGGAACAAACCAGAACATCATTACCTAATCTTTTTAGAATGGCCGGCACCAATGCTATTCTAAATGGCCCCATTCACATGGCTTCCTCAGAGATATCAACAAATCCATCGGGAACTTCTCTTGGGATCAGCGGGGATATCTCATTTGTGGATTTGAATAATTATTTGTTTGACAAGGCGATCAGCACGGATGCATTTCAGACTAATAAAAAATTTGAAGAAGTCATTGATGAGCTCAACCAGTTAAGTTTGTATAGTACTTACGCAAAAGATCTTTTCGTTAGTAATGCGGATTCAGTCGTTCGATTGGAGCATTTTGATACTTATGATGGAGGTGCTTCAGTATTCTACAGGACAAGTGAACAATTTACTTCTGCCGATGACGGTATTATCAAGATACCAGATTTAATCGATATTGATGGTGATGGCCAGTATTTGAGCAGGGATATTGAAATTTTTGATAATCTGGGTAATCAATACGAAGACTTTACCTATGAGATCTCAACGGGAATCATTACCGTTAACGGATTGCCCAACGGATTTGATGGTGATTTGATTGTTAATCGATGGAAGAATGAGCAGCTGCGCATTTCAGATGGCGTCATTTCATACAATGAATTGATGAATAAAATCCTATCTTTAGAAAATCAAGTGGATGTGAATAGCTACAATTCAGGTACTCAAGAACTCAATATTACAGAAACAAGTTTAGACGCACAAGTTTTTTATGTCGATGAACAAACAGCACCAGAATTCGTTTTTTCCGCCGGTGAAGGTACGATTGAATTTGATGGGAAAGCGGTTGATATCAATAACGACGGGATAATTGATTTGGATGATCTGAGAATCCGGGCGGATGGTACCGATGTCGATGATTTCCAGGTCACATATAATTTTGATACCGATCAAACAACCATTTTCAGTGAAGACTTAAAAGCAGCAGGAACCGTTACGATAAGACGTTGGGCTTCGGATACTTATGCTTTTGATGGCTCTGGAAATGCCACAGTTAGTCCGCAAGCGGTATCCCTTCATTTCACCAATCCCACTGCCACGGCTAATGATTTTAAGGTGTTCAAAATTGCCAACGAAGATGATATTCAAGTTTTTATAAAAACAATGAGAAGCGATGTCAGGCGTTCTACAGATTTAAGTAACACACCCACAGGCAAATACTCAATGATGTTTGGAAGAGTTGACGATGGGATTGATCAATATGGTGTTGTGGATGAGGAAAAGGTCAATTCTTTGGGCGACTTGAGTGAAATGCTGGTATTAGATAATAAAGGGATTTTAGAACGTTTGGGTTTTAACACGAAAGTCCAGTCTTTTTTGAAAATAGCAGATTTTTCTTATGATGTTGAAACATATGAAAGAGATGGCCTCTATGGAACCTGGTGGCTGGATGGTTTTGTTAATGAAACGAATATGGGATTAACCGGATCACAGATTGAAATATTGGATGATAGCGGTGCTTTAGAGAGCGATTTTAACGATTCTGTGCATGTTTTTTATGTGGCTCAAGAATCGTTAAAAGCAGTCCATCTTGAAAGTGGCGGGTTCAAGCTTGAAAATTTAGTGGATATTAATGATGATCAGCAGATTACATCAGCAGACATCAGTATTCGAATCGACACCGATTCGGATGGGGTTCCTGATACAATCTTGGCTGATGGTGAATTTACATACGATTCTGAATCTGAACAGATCAAGCTGACCGACCCAGTTTACGAGAATTATAACGGAACAATAGTAATGGATTTTAGAAGATGGCATAAATCGTATGAGGATTTTGCCTCCGGTACATTCGATACTTTAAACCTTCCTAAACCTGCCGTTTCGCTTGATTTTTCGGGTGCCGTTGACATCACTGACTTTCGTCTTTACAAAGAGCCAATCGTCAATATTCCCCAAGAAATCCCCGATCCGGATGATTTAAAATCCATCTCTTTTACCGTTCCGGTGGAACAATCAAATGGTAGCACAGTTAACAGAACCTATAGTGTTGAATTTTACAATAAAAAGGAATTGGTAACCAAAATCAACAATAATTTAGATCTGAAAGACTACATCAAGGCTTTTGAGTATGATGGCGACTTTTATATCAGTTCTAAAGGGTCTCTTGAAGATATATCCAATGTTGTGGTTAACGATGAATACAACTTATTATCATCGGTTGATCTGAAAGTGCTGAATATTGGTTCTTATGATACACTCAACAACATCATGTATTCTTATAATGAGGCTTTTAAGGGGGATTATGAATTTGACAACTTCTCTGCTCCTTATACAGTTGATTTAAAATTGAAGCAGAATCTTGAAGAATACAACGGGAAGGTACAAGTGAAATACGCTTATATCTCAGACAATAGCGGATTAGGCTATTCAGTTACCGATGCTGGCAGTTATTTTTACATCAATACCGGAACTTTTGGTGTCAAAGACACCAATCAGGATGGAAGAATCGACCGTGAGGATATCAAGCTGTTCGATCACACAACGCATTTAGAGATCACCGACTTTGTTTATGACAATAATGATCGGTTAATCAAACTGAAGACAAATCCCGGCAACGTAGATATTGTTTCCTGGCGAGAAGAATCGTTTGATTTGAACGGGGAAAGCGGAACGACTTATGGAATTCAGCTATCCAATGCTGTTGCACATTATGACAACCCTGATTTTACCACTTTGGGAAATCTTGTAGATGTTTCGGAAGACTTTTTTCTTAGCGTCCAACTTCCCCCGGATCAGATGCAGATGACTCTAGGAACAACTGATATTGACGTGTCGTTGAATACCACTACTTTGGAAAGCCTTATCGAGCAGATAAACAATAAAGTTCCTGCGGGTATCATCTCAGATTTGACACCGGATAATAAGCTGGTGTTCAGGGCTGGAACATCTGCGGATTTCAGTTTTGGTCGTGTACTGGAAGACGGGCGGATTGTTCAAATTTATGGATTAGAAGCGCCAACACTTTTTTGGGAAAAAATGGGTTACTTGGGTTTTGACGGTACTTTTGGAGGGGCTTGGAAAAACAACACAGATGTAGTGAACAATTATCTGAATGTGAATGCACTCTTGCATAATCAAGTCAGTTCGAATAATCTGAACATTGACGGCAGGCAAGCCAATGGGCTATATGACTTTACCAAGCGCTTGGATCTTTCCAGTCAAATCGAATCCAACCCTTTGCTTCTGGCCGTGGATTACGGCAGATGGACAGATTTGGATGGTGACTGGGTGGCCGATCTTCACACCCCTCGTGGCGGCTCCAATGTGTCCAGTACATCCATCATCTCAAGATTGAGCGAAGCACGATACGAGCTCATGATCAACGACGGCAACACCTCTTTCGTGGATTTCTTTGGTACCTTTGTTTCTGAAATGGGAATTGAAGCCCAAACTGCTATGCGTATGACTTCCAACAATCAAATGATGTTGACTCAGATTGACAACGAAAGAGAACGAGTCAAAGGGGTTTCTTTAGATGAAGAAATGTCTAACATGATCAAATACCAGCAGGCATTTAACGCAGCAGCAAGAGTAGTGACTGCCGTTGATGAGATGATACAACGGATTATTGACGGGTTGGGAATTGTAGGAAGATAATATTGTCTGTCAGATATTTGAAATGACAGCAAGCATGAATGGAATGAGGGATGAAGTTTAATAAAAACTTGAGCTTATTTAATGGAATGCTAAGCCTGTTCAAAAATCAGAAAATGGTTATCCTAACTGGTGCCGGAGTCAGTACAGACTCTGGCATTTCTGATTTCAGGAGTATCGATGGCGTTTATGCCCGGTGGGATGCAAATCGTGTTTTTGATATCACCTATTTTAGGCAAGATCCGAACTATTTCTTTGATTTTGCCCGTGAAGAGTTGTATCGTTTTGTGGACATCCGTCCCAACATCACGCATGAGATCATTACCAAATGGGAACGTGAAGGCCTTTTAAAGGCCTGTATTACACAAAACATTGATATGCTTCACCAGCGTTCTGGGACGAAGAATGTTTTGGAGATTCACGGTTCGATCGAACATGCGCATTGTTTAAACTGCCATCGCTGCTATCATATTGATGAAATGCGTGTGAAGTTATCTGTTCAAGAAGTTCCAAAGTGTAACTGTGGCGGTATCATCAAACCGGATATTGTCTTTTTTGGCGAGACACTGCCTCAGTCTGAAATTTCAGCATCTTTTAAATATGCGGCTGAGTGTGAGCTCTTTATCACCATCGGAACTTCTCTTTCGGTTTATCCGGCTGCCTCTTTGCCGGTTGCCGCAAAGGATAACGGGGCCAAGCTTGTCATAATAAACCGTGACCCCACTCCCCTTGATTCGCTAGCGGATGAAGTAATTAACGGTGAACTGAAGGAGATCTTGCAAGCTTTAGATCACCAATAAGACAATTAGAACCACCACAAGGGCTATGATAATATAGAACATGATTTCGATGGCGAAGTAGTTTTTGTTCAGTTTTTGTATTTCTTCGGTTAAATCGTTATATTCGTTGTTGATAAATTTCTGAAGGATATCGGTTTTCTGCTCAATTCTTTCAAGGCGTGTTTCCAGCTTTTTTAGATCTTCGTTCATTCTATTCCCCCCATTCTTTTCTTAATGATGCGGATTATTAATTTTGGGTCGGTTCTGCCTTTTGTTCGTTTGATCATTTGGCCGATGAACCATTTGAGTAATTCATTTTTTCCGCAAATATAGGCTTCGTATTGTTCTTCGTTTTCTTTGATGACAGTTTCAAGGATTTTAAGCAATGAGTCCTGATCGTCGATTTTGATGAAATTTTCTTCTTCAATGATCGTTTCAGTTTCTTTGGGTGTCTCACATAGGGTTTTTAAGAGCTTGGTTTTGAGTGTGGGTGCGATTTGTCCGGATTTAATATATTTCAACAATTGATAAAGTTTTTCAGGGGTTAAATGGGTTTGTACGATGTCTTTACCGCTGTGATTCAAATACGCTTTAACATCTCGAAGGATCAAGTGCTTCATCTCATCAGTGCTTAAAATCTTCATTGTCTGTTCAAAAAAATCAGCTAAGGGGCGATCGATGATCAATGACTTTGCGATGTCAAATCTAAGATGATAATCATGTATCAGACGCTCAAGCCTTTCAAAAGGGTTTTCTGAGATTTGTTGGGCAAATTGGCTGATCGTCTCGTGTTCAAGTCGAATTTCAGGTAGATCAGGCTCCTCAAAATAACGATAATCGCATGAGGTTTCCTTGTCTCTTGAGGGGATGGTTGCTCTTGTTTTTTCATCCCAATCTTTTGTTAGGGCTTTTTCAGAAGGGAAGTTATGAAATTGATCGATTAAGAATTCTTCTTCGTAAGTAAGTGCCTTTTCAAGATTTTTGAAGCTGTTGATGTTTTTAATCTCCACTCTTCCAGTGCGTTTTCCTGTTTGACTATTCAAAAGGGATATGTTCGCATCCGTTCGGATTGTGCCTAATTCAAGATGCCCGTCGCAAATGTCCAGATAGACGAGAATCATGTGAATGGCTTCAAACAACTCAGCAGCTTCTTTAGGTGAACTGATCTCCGGTGCAGTCACTATTTCGATCAGTGGGATACCGCTTCTGTTGAAATCCAGATAGTATTTCTCTTTGCCGCTTAGAGGATCTTTTTTTTTGATTGTTCTTGCCGAATCCTCTTCAAGATGGATCTCGTTAATTGTAATTTTTTTCTTTCGTGTGGGGTTTAATATTTCCACCCAACCGTTTTGTGCAAGAGGTTGTTGATGTTGAGTAATCTGATAGCCTTTCGGCATATCAGCTGAAAAATAATTTTTCCTGTCAAAAACGATGCGATGGCTAATCTTTCCATTAAAGGCGATTGCGGCTTTAATGGCCTGTTTGATCATCATCCGATTAACACGGGGTAATGTTCCAGGTTGTCCGGTACAAATGGGGCAGATGTTGGTATTGGGCTGTGATTGAGAATCATTGGCACAATTACAAAAAGCTTTTGTTTGTGTTTTTAGTTGGGCATGTATTTCCAGTCCGATGATCGTTTTAAGCATCCTGTATCCCCTCCAAATGCGGAGCGGGATAAAATCCGTCCTCGTAAAATCCGGCTGTTTTTTCAAAGGCTCTGGCTATTTGTAGCAATTTGTCGTCAGCAAACCGAGCGGCCATGAACTGAATTCCCACAGGGGTTTTTTCCGTATATCCCATGGGCACACTGATAGCCGGGATACCGGCTAAATTTGCCAGACAGGTATGGACATCGTACGGTTCAACTTGATGAATGTTCAAGTTTTCTCCAAGTTTCCCGGGCGTTCTGCCTGAAACTGGGGAGATGATTGCATCATAAATAGTCAACAGATGGTTAATGTGTTTGCTTAGTTTGCTACGCATGGCAAGGGCTTGTTTGTAATAGCTGTTTTCGTTGGGTTGGGAGAGGTTCATAGTTCCCTGTAAAATACGTCTCTTAACCTCTTGTCCAAATCCCCTTTGGCGTGTTTGAGCCGATTGGTTCACTTTGTCGTCTGTCTTAAATTTCAACCCGTAGGATAGTCCGTCATATCTTGCCAAATTTGAAGAGGCTTCAGCGTTGGAAAGAACTTTATAGACTGGATAAGCTTGATGGTATTGTTCAAAGGTTACTGAATCAACTTTAACACCCAGCCATTGTAATTTTATGACAGCTTCTTCAAAACGTTTTCTGATCAGGCTGTCGCAGTTCTTTTCGACAGTTTCATGAATACGAGCAACACGAAAACCCCGAACGGGTTCTTCTATGTCTTTCAGATAATCTTTATGAACGTCAATTTTATTGCTGTCGTATGGGCAAGCTTGTGAAATGACATTGAGAATGAAGGCGGCATCTCTAACCGATCGAGTGATGGGGCCGATTTGATCCATGGATGAACAAAATGCAATGAGACCGTATCTGGACACCAATCCGTAAGAAGGTTTCAACCCGACCACACCACAATAAGAAGCCGGCAATCGAATGGAGCCGCCGGTATCTGAACCCAATGCAAACGGAACCATGCCTGTGGATACAGCCACAGCGGATCCCCCACTGGAGCCTCCCGGATTACACTCAAGATTCCAAGGGTTTTTCGTGGCGAAAAATGCGGAGTTTTCAGTGGTTGAGCCCATTGAGAATTCATCCATGTTGGTTTTTCCAATCAAAACAGCTCCGCTTGATGATAATTGTTCAACAACACTTGCATTATATGGTGAATGATAATTCCAGAGCATTTTACTGGCTGCGGTGGTTCTCGTGTCCAGTGCTAAGATGTTGTCTTTGAGTGCATAAGGAATCCCTTCAAGGGTAAGAGGGCTTTTTGGTTTTTGATAATCTCTTTTATATTCTATAAAAGCCTTTAGTTTTTCGTCTAGTGTAATGATTCTATTCTGATAATAACTTTGAAGCTCCTTTGCGTTGATTTTTTTTGTTTTAATGAGTTTAACCAGTTCTTCTACTGAATTCATCCAGATTTCCAATTGTGTGCTCCTTGATTTGGAATGTTCATCGATTATATCATAACAAATTCATGTATAATGGTATTGAAAACTATTAATAGGGAGTGATAAGAGTGAAAAAGACAGTATGGATGTTGATGATTCTAATGATGGTTTTGAGTTCAGCTATTTTGGCAACCGGTTCAAATGAGGAATCCTATCAGTTTTCTTATACCCTCAATAACCAAGATGAGGTAGAGCAAACCTTCAACAGTTCAGATGTGGTAACGGTTTCAATGAAACCGTCTGATCAATTGGCATTGTACATCCCTGCCAATGCCACGACCGGTTATCAATGGGTACTAAAGGATGATTTTGAAGACAAATTCGTTCAATTGGCATCAACCGATTATGTAGCGCCTGACTCTGAGTTAATGGGTGCAGGCGGCACTTCCGTTTGGATTTTTAACGCAAATGAAGAGGGGGTTACCACACTGGCATTTGAATACTTACGTCCGTGGGAAACAGATGTGGAACCTGAAATTGTGTTATTGATACAAGTTCATATCAAAGCAAAGTAAGCATTCTGCATACTGGACGATATCCACACAATAATTGGCATGATAGATATATCGTGCCAATTGTTTTGTTGTGATATAATATTTTTATCATTGATTATAGGGGGGATGGTTTTGAAAAAAGACATAGAAAGAAGAATTGCTGAACTGCTTAGCAAGATGCAGGAAGAAAATATCGATGTGATCTTATCCACCACATTCGAGAATTCTTCCCGTAATCCCAGATATCTCAGCAATTTTTCAGGTTCATTCGCATATGTTGTGATCGCACCGGACAAACAATGCATTTGTTCGGATTCCAGATATTGGGAACAAATCAAGGATCAGTCGCCATTAGAACTGATAAAATACGAGCGTTCCAACGCTGAAAACATTCTTAAGGATTTGCTAGGGAGTTATAAGCGAATCGGTTATGAGACCAAGACGACGTCGGTGAAGGATTTCGAAAACCTGAAAGAAAAATTGGGCACGAAAGGCCATGAATTTGTGGCTTGCGATGAGATGATCGAAAAGATCAGGATGAGCAAATCAGCGGATGAGATTGCATTGATCAAAAAAGCTGAAGAAATCGCCATTGACTCACTGGTAGAACTATTTAACGAAGTCAAGCCGGGCAGGACTGAAAAAGAGATGGCAGCTTATTTGGAATACACCATGGTAAAAAAGGGAGCTGATAAGCCTTCCTTTGATACCATATTTGGTTCTGGTCCAAACGGAGCTCTTCCGCACATGTTCCCCACTATGAAGGAGATTCAGGAAGGGGAGTTTATTGTCATCGATTTTGGTGCAAAGTATCAGGGTTATTGCTCGGATATCACCAGAACGATAGCTTTGGGAGAGCCGACAGATGAGATGGTTAAGGTTTATGAAATCGTTCAAAAGGCTCAAGCGGAATCCGAAAAGATTGCTTCCTCATCCCTTTCAGGAAAAGAGATCGACTGGGTGGCCAGGGACATCATCAATCAAGCCGGATATGGTGACTATTTCGGGCACGGACTGGGACACGGATTGGGTTTGGATGTTCACGAACAGCCCAGTGTTTCGGTCATGAACGAAGATAAGCTGCCTTTAGGGGCTGTAGTGACCATTGAACCGGGTATCTATCTTCCCGGTAAATTCGGTGTGAGGATTGAAGATGATATATACATCACTGGACAAACCAACGAAGTATTAACTCAGTTTAAGAAAGATTTAATCGTAATAAAATAACTTTATCCCATTAACGTCATTATTTTATAGTAGTGAATACGGAGGTGCTTTTTTTGATTGATGTTGGCGGATTGAAAAAGGGAATGATCATCGATATGGAAGGTGAATTATATCGGGTGATTAGTATGAACAAACATTTCACCGGTAGGGGAAGCGGAATCATCAGAACCAAGCTGAAGAATGTCTTAACCGGATATTCCAAGGACCATTCGTTCAGTAGCGGTGAAAAGGTTGATGAAGCCACCTTGGAATACAGAGAAGCGGAATATCTGTATAATGACGGTGAGCACTATTATTTTATGGATACCAACAATTTTGAACAGTTTCCCTTGGATGATGAACTGGTTGGAGATGCCGTTGATTTTCTGATTGATAACATGAAGGTAAACCTCATGTTCTACGAAAGTAAGCCCATCGGAATTAATCTGCCGACTTTTGTGATTCTGGAAGTGGTTGAGACGGAACCGAATTTCAAAGGAGACACCGTTTCAGGAAGTGGTAAACCTGCCAAAATGGAAACAGGGGTTCGTGTGAATGTTCCAATGTTCATCAAAACCGGAGAAAAGATCAAAGTGGATACAAGAACGGGAGAATACATCGAAAGGGCATAAACAAAACAGGATGATACAAAACAGGAGGTGAAGGATATTGGATCAGGAAAAAGACAGGGATTTACAGGCTATGAAGGAAAATCAGGGAGAAACACAATTTGGTGTTGTGGAGATCTCTGATTCAGTCATTTACGATCTGGTGAATGTCGCCCTTGGCAAAATCGATGAAATCGTTTACGATTCCAAGAATACGAAAAAATCCATTTCCATCGACAGAAAAAGCGGTCAAAATAGTGTTTCTGTGACGGTAAACATCAAAGTATACCTGACAAAAAGCGTTCGACTGATAGCTGAGACCGTTCAGCAAACCATTAAAGAAGAAGTCGAAGGAATGACGGGATTGATTGATGTAACAAATGTTGCTGTAAATATTTTAGATGTAGAAATTCCAAAACGAACGGAGGAACCGGTTGTTCCTGATGATGAAATCATTGTGAACGATACTGGAGATGATGTTCAATGAAATGGGCTGCCAAGAAGATCATCGATTTGATCGGATGGCCTATCTTGTCATTTTCAGCTGGACTTTGGCTGGGTTCAATAAGTATTGTTGAAGGGAATTTTTTAGTTGCCAATACATTTTGGGGGTTCCTGATTCGGATTCTCATCAGCGCAATTGGTATCTATCTGATCTATTGGAGTTATCGAAGCAGAGATGTTTTTTTTGAAGCCTCACAAGGAGGGGACCTTAGTGTTTCAGTTTCTCCGGAGGTCTTTAGAACACTTATCAGCAGGGTTTTAGACAATTTTGATACTGTGGATTTAAAGTCCATTAACATGCGTCCGTCAAAGTTTGAAGGGGTCAATGAATTGCTCATCGAGATATCAACCACTGATCCGTTTTCTCTTTCTGAAGTGCTGAAAGAACTTTATGATAAAGTTGCCTTGACGATTAAAGACAGCCTTGGAGATCAGATGGGAATTAACGTCAACATAAAAGTGAGAAGTTTTGAGGTGAACACCAACGATGCATGAATCAGCTGATCAAGCCAAGCACCATTCCAGAAGGAGTATCATGCGTGAGGTGATATTCAAGGTCCTTTTCAGTTTTGATACCAATCGTAAAGATGATGTCAAAACGATCAACCTGATGATCACAGAGCTTTTTTCGGAACAGGATATTTACAATAAACCTCTTGTGAATGAAGCTCAGGAGTATGTCTTTGATGAAGTGGAAAAACAAGCTGAGATTGATGATATCATCAAACGTTATCTTTTTAATTGGGATTGGAAAAGGATATCGGCTGTTGACCGAACGATTTTAAGACTCGGCGTGTACGAACTTTTGTATAAGATGAATATTCCCATAGAAGTAACGCTCAACGAAGCGGTAGAGATCGCAAAAAAATACGGAACGGATAAGAGCTCGAAATTTGTTAACGGTATTTTGGATGCCGTATCCAAAGAAATGGTGCCGAAAGAGAAGCAGCTCTTATAAGCAGAAAATATTTACGGGAGACATCTGAATTCAGATGTCTTTTTTTGTTAAGCGAGGTGAAAGAATGAAAAGTGACATTGAAATCGCACAATCGGTAAAGATGAAAAACATCATGGAAATAGCTGCTCAGCTGGGGATTGAAAAAGAGGTGATCCCCTATGGCCATGCTATCGGGAAAATTCCCTATGATCTGACGAATAGAATAGACAACAAACCGGGAAAATTGGTGCTGGTTACAGCAATCACGCCTACACCAGCTGGTGAGGGAAAGACTACGACCAGTATCGGGTTGTCTCAAGCGTTGAACAAAACGGGAAGAAGATCAATTGTCACCCTTCGTGAACCTTCACTTGGCCCAGTATTTGGAGTGAAAGGCGGTGCAGCAGGAGGCGGGTTTTCTCAAGTGCTTCCCATGGAGGATATCAACCTTCATTTCACAGGGGATATTCATGCTGTAACAACAGCCCATAATCTGCTCTCTGCAATGATCGATGCGCATATTAATGCCGGAAACGATTTGAAGTTGAGGCCGTCAATGATCTATTGGCCGAGGGTAATGGACATGAACGATCGTGCCTTGAGAAATATCGTGGTGGGTCTTGGAGGAGCTTCAAACGGTCAACCTCGAGAAGACCGATTCATGATCAGCGTGGCTTCAGAAGTCATGGCTATCTTGTGTTTAAGTAAAAATTTTCTGGATCTGAAAGAACGTTTTGGAAAGATCATCGTGGCGAGGAGTGAAGACAGGAAGTTTATTTCAGCCAAAGATTTGGGAGCGAATGGAGCCATGGCAGCACTGATGAAAAATGCCATCAATCCGAATTTGGTACAAACCCTGGAACACACACCCGCAATTATTCACGGCGGGCCTTTTGCCAACATTGCGCACGGGACTAACTCCATTATCGCAACAAAAATGGCTATGAAACTGACGGATTACACCGTTACCGAAGCTGGATTTGCGGCAGACCTGGGGGCTGAGAAATTCTTGGACGTTGTCAGTCGCCTTGCGGGGTTCTGGCCGGATGTCACGGTTCTTGTAGCGACGGTTCGTGCATTGAAGATGCATGGAGGGGTATCAAAAAAGGGTTTGGATGAGGAAAATCTCCCTGCGTTGAAAGACGGGTTGGAAAACCTGAAAGTACATCTGGAAAATCTTCAAAAATTTGGAATGCCCGTTGTTGTTGCCTTGAACAGATTCCCCAAAGATACGCAAAAGGAAATTGAACTGGTTAGGGAGTATGTAGAAAAAATGGGAGCTCGACTGGCTCTGAGTGATGTTTGGGCAAAAGGTTCCGATGGAGGCGTCGATTTAGCAGAGGAAGTTGTACAAGCAGCTGAAAGAAAAGCTGATCCCAAATACCTTTATGAGATGACAGAGCCTATTCAACGAAAAATCGAAAAGGTAGCGAAGGAAATATACCGAGCCGGTAAAGTCGAATACACCTCTGAAGCACTCAAACATATCAAATTGTATGCAAAAGATTTCAACGACTTGCCCTTGATCGTTGCGAAAACACAGGCATCTCTTTCAGATGATCCTTCCAAAATCGGAGCACCCAGTGGCTATACACTTACCATCAGAGATGTCTCTGTGTCAGCAGGAGCTGGTTTTTTCGTTGCTTATGCCGGAGATATCATGACGATGCCTGGTCTGCCAAAACGACCATCGGCAGTGGATATTGATATTAACGATGCGGGAGAGATAAATGGTTTGTTCTAAAGGACAAGAAAGTGAACAAGTGGGGGCTGATAGCCCTCTTTTTTCTTTCCATCATGCATAAGTCTGTATGGATATGATATAATTGTTTCGACATTTACAGAGGTGTAATTATGATCGATTTCAGATTTAACGGACAAGAATTGATATTATGGATCGGCAAGGATACACCCAAGGACATCCTGCTTCATGATATCGAGAACAGATTGGGAAATATGAGCACGTTCTTTAGCGATGACGAAGGTCTTTCATTGCTGTTTGAAGACGGTATAAGCCAATCCGGTTTGATTGAACCCATCTTGAATCTATTGGAAAGAAGAAATGTTAAAGTTAGAACCATTCATTTAACAAAGCCTGAAAGAAAACTCAATCGACAGATTTCAAATGAGCTGAAAAAAAGATATGACAGTGAAGTGGAAAATGAACCGATGTCTCTTATTGACAGAAAACTGAAACTCTTTCAAACGACTGTCCGGTCAGGCCAGGTCTTTGAATACGATGGCGATGCCTTGATTATCGGTAGTATTAACAAAGGGGCACAGGTGAATGTTACCGGTAATTTGATTGTCATTGGAGAAATTAAAGGCAATGTCCGTGTGGGTCTGTATGATCCCGAGGATTCTTTCATTTTGGCCACTTCCATGCATCCCAATATGCTTCAGATCGGAAGTACCTTTTCTACCTCCATCAGCAGTGATGAATTGGCTTTGTGCAAGATGAAAAACGGCCGGCTGACTTTAGAACCGATATCTGAAAATTACTACTACAATAAATGAAAAAGGGGTCGATGGTGTGAACAACAAGATAAAGGATATGATCTTTGAGTTTTCACAAGCCTATGGACCTCCCGGACGGGAGGAAGGCATAAGAAGCTCAATAAGACAACGTGTGGAAGGATTATGCGATGAAATCACGGTGGATCAATCCGGAAACCTGATTGCGATCAAGCATGCCACGGAAAGAAAATCAGGAAGGCTGATGGTTTCCACACATATGGATGAAGTGTGTCTGTTATGTTCGAAAGTTTTGGATTCTGGATTCCTTCGAGTGGAACCTGTTGGATTTGACCCAAAATTGCTTCCTTCTCAGAAAGTAACTGTGCATACGAAAGGCGGTGAAAAACTGAGAGGGGTTGTGGGGATGCTGGCACCTCACCTCCAAACAGAAGAAACCAAATCCAAGATCTCCGATTATGATGATTTGTTTGTGGATGTATCCATGCATGATATTGGCAAGTTTTCAGTTGGGGATTTTATTACCTTTTCCAGTGAACCGTTTGAGTCTAAGCCATTTGTGTTTGCCAAAACCATAGATAACCGTGGTTGTTGCATTGCATCTGTTGTTGCTTTGGAATATTTGCAAAACTTGCGTCATTCTTTTGACTATTATGCGGTGTTTTCGTCAAGAGAAGAAATTGGCGCTTTTGGTGCACGAACAGCTACAAGCCTGATCCAACCGGATCTGTCCATTGCCATGGATGTCACATTTGGAAACATTGACATCCCGGGGCATCCGAAAGTTGAATTGGGTAAGGGTCCTGTAATTGCAAAAGGGCCGGTCCTCACGAAACGTGTTTCAGAGAGGCTTTTGTCCTGTGGAAAAAACAACGGAATTGCCACACAGCTTGAAGTGACTCCTTCCAGAACTGGAACGGATGCAGACCAAATACAACTGGAAGGTTTTCCGGTTGGACTGATCTCCATTCCATTATCTTATATGCACAATACGTTTGAAAAGATCAACACTGAGGATGTCAAAGAAACAGGACGCTTATTGGCTCTTTTCACTTCTGAATTAAGGCAGGAATTTTTATCCATTCAACCGGAAGAGGAGGGAGAATAAAAGATGTATTTGAAAATTCTTTCAGAGTTATACGGCGCTTCCGGAAATGAAGAAGCGGTTAAGAAGTATATCAGGGAAATTGTAAAAAAGACTGGAAAAATCGATTATATAAAAGAAGATCATCTTGGAAATCTCATGTGCTTTAAAAAAGGGAAAAATCAAAAAAAGACCTTGGTCTTGATGGCGCATATGGATGAAGTGGGATTAATGGTATCAAAGATCGAAGAAGATGGCAAGCTGAATGTACTGCCGGTTGGCGGAGTGGATCCCAGGGTCTTGCTTGGTAAACGAGTGGTTGTTGGTGAAAAGAAAATCAACGGGATTATTCCTTTCAAAGCGATTCACCTTCAAAAAAAAGACTACAAAAAAGTTCCCGATTGGAACGATATTCGAGTGGATATCGGTGCCAAGGATAAAAAAGAAGCTGAGGCAAGGGTTTGCATCGGCGATTATTGTCATTTTTATACATCTTTTGAAGAATATGAAAATAGATATATCGGAAAGGCATTCGATGACCGAGCGGGGTGTTCCATCATGTTGGATGTCTTGGAATCTATGACAGAGTTGCCGGCTTATAACGTTATCTTTGCCTTTGTTGTACAAGAAGAAAACGGCCTGTGTGGAAGCGGCGCCGTATTGAAGCACTTTCATCCTGATGCAGCTCTGATTCTTGAGGGTACGACGGCAGGAGACAACCCGGAGCTGAAAAAAGAACGATGGTCTACACATTTGGACAACGGGCCTGCTATCAATTATTTACAGTCTATGTATGTTATTGACAGACGGCTTTTTAACGCCATCATCCGAACGGCAGAGGACATCAAAGTGCCCTATCAGATGAAAGGGCGAACCGTTGGCGGAACAGATGCCGGAAGACTTGCCCGTTCTTTCTACGGTGTTCCTGGGGCAGTGGTAAACGTTCCCGCAAGGTATATTCATTCTCCCGTCAGTGTGATGTCTAAGAGCGATTATCATCATACACTCGAGCTCGTGAAAGCATTGGTAATGACAGAAAATTATTTAGAGGCTTTGGAGGTTTAAAAATGAAAGAGCTGATTCGCAAACTGGTTGATGTATCTTCGCCAAGTGGTCATGAAAAAGGGGTGCATCAAGCTATTTTAAAGGAATTGGAAGGGCATATTGACGGTTATCGATACGATAATATCGGAAATTTGATCGTATGGAAAACAGGAGTGGCTGAAAAACCCAAAAAGTATTTGCTTGACGGACACGCAGATGAAATTGGCGTTGTCATTACCCATATAGATGAAAAGGGTTTTTTGAGAATAGATCCGGTGGGGGGCGTCAATCCGCTGATGTTATTGGGAACCACCTTGCAATTTGAATCAAAAGAAACGCATGAAATGATCAAGGGTATTTGTTCATACGAATCGGAGACTTTTGAAGATGCGAAAAAAAACCTACAAAATCCCAATTACGATGTATTGTTTGTGGATATTGGTGCTTCATCCAAAGAAGAAGCGCTTAGACATGTTCATGTTGGGCATTTTGGAACCTATGAATCGCCATTCATAGATCAGAATGGCAAATTGATATCCAAATCAATGGATGACCGAATTGCCTGTGCAATTATCGTTCAGCTGTTTAAGGAATTGGGAAAAGTCCCGAACGATGTATACGGGGTTTTCTCGGTGCAGGAAGAAGTCGGCATTGTCGGAGCCAGTGTTGCCGGTTATGACATCATGCCGGATATGGCCATTGCCATTGATGTAACGGCTAATTCTGATACGCCTAAGGGATTTAAACGGATGGACCTTTGCTTGGGAAATGGTCCTGCCATCAAAATCAAGGACAAAGCCTCCATTTCGGATGGTTTGGTTGTTGACACATTAACAAATTGCGCAAAGGAGAACGGCATTCCTTATCAATATGAAGTGTTGTTATTCGGCGGAACAAACGCTCATGGTTATCAGTTAACAAGATCTGGAATACCGTCTGGAACACTCTCTATTGTAACACGGTATGTGCACAGCCCGCATGAAATGGTGGATATGAATGATGTTCTCAATGCTGTTAAGCTGTTAAAAAAGGTTGTTGAATGATCCCAGGCTGATGAATCGTTTTTTAACGTTCCACGTTACACAGGAAAATGAATCTCGAATCCATATTTATCGTAGTGAATCAGCGGATGAATTTTTTAGGTTGATCACAGAAGATCGTGAATCTTTCCTAATCGTTGATACTGGATTCAAGACGATTTGGGCGGAAAAGTTTGGTCGATCGGATTTTCTAAAAAAAGCTTATCCGATATCTGGTGGAGAAAGATGTAAATCCATCGATAGAGTTTTTGAGTTGATCACTTCGCTTCAGAATGAAGAAAGAAGAATCAAACGTGTGATTGCAATAGGTGGGGGCTCCCTCATTGATCTTTGCGGGTATGTTTGCTATAGCAGCGTACCTGATGTAACCTTTGAAGTTGTCCCCACAACGCCTTTTTCGCAATTAACCGGTTTTTATAAACGGCGATTTTACCTGAATTACGATCGCAAAAAGAATCGCCTTTCTGTTCAGGGAATTCCTGGGAGGAGTTTGATTTTTCCGGATCTTTTAAAAACGTTTTCCACTAATGATATCAGAAGGGCTCATGTAGCCGCTTATGCTGTGGCATTGGGATACGACGAAAGATATTATCATTTGGTCAAACGATCATTGAATGAGATGGTTCATGATAAAATTGATTGGGATCATCTGGCCGAATTGATATGGGAAAACAATTTCTTACAAGCCAAGGCATCCAAGGATTTGATGTTGGTTTTTCCAGGAGAAACCATGGCGAATTTTATTCAAAATGCCACAGGGCTTCAGAAAGACTATGTGGCTGCTATGAGTACAGGAGTTCGTATGGAGCTTTTCTTATCTAATCGACTGGGTTATTTAGATGATGCTGCTTATCATCTGTTTGACGAGGAATTGAAGAAATTAGAAGATGATAAGAGATCTGATTATGATTATCAATCCTTTATGATGAACATCCGAAAGGAAAAATCAATAGTTTTGCCTCTCGTTAAAGCTCTTGGAATATCTGAGAGAACAAGAATTGAAACAGTATCATTAGAACATTTGATCATCTCATTTTTTTCACAGAATCATTAAAGAAAGCAAAATGATGGTCACTATCTTGGGATAAAGAAAAAAAGGGAGTAACGAATGAATAAATTGCTTCCGGTAAGCAAGGAATCGGCGAAAAAAAAAGAAGAGCATAGAAAAGAAACCGGCCTTCGCCTTGGAAAAACAAACAATGAAAAAACGATCAAACACCAGCCGGGCGAGGTTGGCTTGAGTAAAAATCAAACCGTGATCTTGGCTGTTGTAGTCGTGGGATTATCTTTGGCCGTTTTCATATTGGCCTTTTGGATCAGGACATTAATGTCGCAGCGTGAAGAAAGACAACTGGTTATTAACCGGCTTGAGCAAGAAATTGAGGTCTTAAACAACAATGGAATCGACGAAACCGTTTCTGCAACGGTTTCATATGAAAATCTTCCTTCGGACCCTTCTCCGGATGTTGCTGAAAATGCCCAAAATCCGGATGTGGCTCAAATACAGACTTTCAATTACGATGATTTATTTGATCGTTCACAAATACTGGTTACCCAAAATCAACGCAAGACATATTACATCTGTAATGAAAAAGCTGCTTTACGCTTGATCGAAGATAGTGGCATGGACTACATGATTTCAGAGCATCCTGATTCAAATTACAATCTGCTATTATTAGGTGATTGGGTACCCGAATGGGTGGTCCAACTTCAAGAATGGGAAGAGAGAAAGAATCGACTATTAACCACCATCTCCCAGCAAGCAACCTCATCAGAAGCTGCAACGCAAACAGCGAATCCATTCCAAATGCCGGAGGAACTGGAAGGTCTTGAAGCCCATAAACAAGATTTGCTGATAGGCATACAAATTCTATCATCATCCAGCCGAGAAGAGGTCAACAAAAAGGTATGGATTTTAAGAAATGAAGGTATACCGGCATATATCTACTCTTATCCAAAAAATTATTCACAGGTTTATCAGTATACTTTACAAGTGAACTTATTTCCAACTAGGGAAGAAGCTTTAGTGTATCAAGAGGTTCTCACCCAGGAACATCGAGATCTCTTCTTAGAGATGATTAGTAACGATGTTAGCCGAGGTTACCCGAGGAATATCATGTCAAATGATTGATTTAATAAAAAAACCACCTCCGCTATTTTGGTTTAGTGTGTCATTATGGGGTGGCATTCTCTTTTCAAGTTTGTTTTTCTTTGATTTGTTGACATTGACGTTATTTTACACATTTTTTTTAGCTGTTTTTGTCATTTGTACCTTTTTTAACCTGGTTTCTAAGCGAATATGGATCAGTGTGATGGCGCTGGTTTTCTTTTTGACCGGGATGATACTTTACAAACCATTTGAATCACTTGATGAAGGAAATTGCACGATAGTTGGGAAGATCTATCGGGTCACCGACTCTTCAATTCGCCTAACGCAAGTAAAGGCACTTGAAGAAGACGTATGGCAATCAAAAAGTGGAGAATTTTATGCGCTGATACCAGATTATTCGGAAGTGAAAGAAAACGATTATCTGGCGATAAATGGAGTAAACTCCAAATTGGGCAATTTGAATTTTATCAGATCTTTTCTTCCCGGTGATTCTTTCAGTTATCCGTATCGGGAAACAGCTTACGAAAGGCTAAGACTCTATTTTCAGTCTTTTTCAAATTCATTTGTGACATTTTTAAAAGAACAAGTAGGTGACGATAACGGTGCAATCGCCTCTGCTGTTTTTTTGGGATTGGGATTGGATAGCCAGAACAAGGACACGATTAACAAAGCCGGCATATCCTATCTGTTTGTTGTTTCAGGATTTCATTTTTTTCTTGTTTACTTTCTCTTTAGTTGGGTAATCGCCTTTTTTAAACCCGGCAATCATTTGTTTGTTATTGTCAAACTCGTTTTCTTAACCTTATTTTTTCTAACTTGTTCCACGGGCCCCTCATCGTTCAGGGCATTTCTTATGCTGTTTCTTTATGAGGTGTTCAAAGCAATGGATTATCCGGTTTCACCATTAAGTGTATTGGGATTAAGCGCCATCATCATACTGTTCAAAGATCCTGCTATGGCTTTAAATGCGGGATTTCAAATGACATATGGTGCTGTTCTGGGTATTTTGATTGTGTCGAAACTAAAAAAAAGCCAAAATCGGATGTATCAATGGTTGGTGCCGTTGGGATCATTGATCTTCATCATGCCCATTACGGCGATTCAATTCGGCGTCATCCCGTTATTGGCGATTCCAGTGGGTTTATTGATCTCATTAACGTTGATTCCATTTATCATGCTTTGTCTGTTTATAGCGATTATTCTTTTTGCTTTACAGCTGTTTCCTTTGGCTCGTATCATTTTAATAGGACTTAATCCGCTGCTGACGCTTTCGAGAGCGATCATACAATGGCTTTCCGTTCATTACGGAACCGTTTCAGTTAATCAGACCGGGTCTACGATTGTAGGCGTGAGTGCATTGATTATTTTTATTCTCTTGGTGTTTTTCCATCAAAAGCGTTCAGTGTATTTATCCGCGAATAACTCCAAATCATCTCAATTGCAATCATGACTTTTATTATGGTAGAATAAGCTCGATGATTAGTGATTGTAACTTTTTTCATTGAAAAGATACCCTTTTTTTATCAAAGATAAAGCCATTGGAGGTCTGATTTTGTATATACAGGACATGATCAAAAATCTTAATGCGTTCTGGTCACAGCAGGGTTGTTTTATTGAACAACCCTATGATATGGAAATGGGGGCTGGTACCTATCACCCATCCACTTTTTTTCGTGTAATCGACGAAAAACCATGGAAATGTGCTTTTATTCAACCCAGCAGAAGGCCTACAGATGGTCGTTATGGTGAAAATCCCAACAGGATGCAGCGATTTTATCAATATCAAGTGCTGATAAAGCCGTCTCCTCTTGAATCCCAGGAGGTTTATCTGCAATCTCTTAAAGCCTTATCGATTAACCCTAAAGAGCACGATATCCGATTTGTGGAAGATAATTGGGAATCCCCCACTTTAGGAGCCTGGGGTGTTGGTTGGGAAGTCTGGCTTGACGGAATGGAGATCACACAGTTCACTTATTTTCAGCAAGTTGCCGGTGTGGAGCTTAAGCCGATCACCTTGGAAATCACTTACGGAATTGAAAGAATCGCCATGTATTTGCAGAATGTGGAAAATGTTTATGATTTGATGTGGAATGAAACGACACGATATGGAGATTTATACAAGCGAAATGAAATTGAATATTCCAAGTACAATTTTGAAATAGCCGATACACAGTTGCTTTTTAAGCTATTCGAACAGCATAAAGCTGAATTTCTTCATTTATTAGACAACAAATTACCCATTCCTGCCTACGATCAGTTGATCAAATGTGCCCATTATTTTAACCTGTTGGATGCACGCAATGCGATCAGCGTGGCACAACGGCAGGCATATATCAAAGAGATCAGAAAACTGGCTATTGGCTGCGCAAACCAATACTTACATCCGGATCTAGAGAAGGAACAAAAAGAAAAGTCATGACGCAACGGTTGATTAGAATAAACAATCGGTTTATTCCGTCAATTATACCTGTAATCATCTATTTCATTAATAAAGATTTTTAGTTATTGGAGGTAAGCAGTAATGAGTGATTCCAAACCCCTTATTCCGGATTGCGTTGATGTCGATCATGCCATCGAAATATTAAGCATTTATCACAACGGGGAAAAACAGAAAGCCGTACAAATGGTTCGAGAACATCTGGAATATTGCGCAGCGTGTTTTAAACAGTTTCATTGTGTGAGTGTTATCGAAGAAGTAGTAACTGGAAAACATGCCGATGATGTCTATCTTGAGTTTATTGAAGTGGTTGACAGAATAGGAAAGAACAGGCAGATTGAGCCGTATGAATTAGAAGAATTGTACATGGATTTTCTTTCAGGAAAGTGTTTAGACACTGATAAAGGATATTCCCAAGAAGAATTCGATACCGTGTGTGATTTCTATGACAAGCTCAACGAACTGATTCAAGATGAACATCAGGGCAGCGAAAAATATACCAAACACTCGTTTTTAACTTGGGGTGCAGTTGCTGCTTTAATCACGGTAACCGTTCTATCGGTGGGAATTCTCAATACTTCAAAATTAGATTTGGCGAATAAAAAAGCATTTAGTGAACAACTCGTTTTCCCATCTTACAGTGAACACACGGCTTATACACCAACCGAAGAAAAATCAGCCGAAAACACAACGGACAACTACATAGTTAGTGCGCAATTTGGCCTACCGGTTGATAAGGAATTGGAAGGTGGATATTTCAATCCAGTCAAGAACCAGCAGAACACCTTGTTTACCGTTAGCATGAATTATTAAATCAACATGTTTGGAGTGAAGTAATTGAAAAAAACATTGAAAAGTATCCCTTTTTCAGTGACACTAAAGTATACACAACTAGCCCAGGAAATGCAGTCCAAAGGGATGGATGTGATAAGACTGACCGCCGGGGAACCTGATTTTGACACTCCCCACGAGGTCAGTCTTTCTGCTAAGTTGGCTATTGATGAAGGGTTTACAAAGTACACACCGGCCTCAGGGATACCTGAGTTGAGAAAAGGTATTTCAGAATTATTGAAAACAAAGTATCATCTGGATTATGCCCCGTCACAGATTATTGTTACCAATGGGGGCAAACAGGCGTTGTTTCAGTCCTTGTATGCGATCACAAACCCAAGTGACGAGATTATTGTATTAACACCTGATTGGGTCAGTTACGTTCCGCAAATAGAAATGTGCGGTTGCCAAGCGGTATTGGTAGAAACAGATGCAGACAATGATTTTCAACCAAATATCCTTCAAATAGCCGAAAAAGTCACCGAACGAACAAGGGGGATCATCATCAACTCACCCAATAACCCAACGGGAACGGTGTATACTGGTCAGACACTTGAAAAAATTGCGGAATTGGCCTTGGAAAAAGATCTCTGGGTGATTTCCGATGAGATATATGCCAATCTTGTGTATGATGGTACGCATGTCAGTATCGGTTCTCTGGGAAAAATAATCGAGAAAACCATTACCATTAACGGATTTTCAAAGTCCCATGCCATGACAGGGTGGAGATGCGGATATGTGGCAGCTCCGGAAGCAATAGCTAAAGAAATCGGCAAGATGCAGTCCCATCTGTCCTCCAATATCAATTCAATTACACAAAAAGCGGCCTTGAAAGCACTTTTGGTTGATACTGAGTATATGAAAGAAGCCTTCGAGAAGAGACGGGCGATTGTGTCAGAGGCGTTAGACAATATCGGCATAGATTATTGTCATCCGGCGGGTGCCTTTTACTTTTTCATGGACTTTAATTGGGTGAAAGACGCTTATCAAAGTGATGATGATTTGACTATGGATTTGATACAAAATTACTCTTTGGCTATGGTTCCCGGCAGTGCTTTCCACAAACCATGGTATATGCGATTATCATATGCTTCTTCTGAAGAAGAATTGAAAAAGGCGATGAGTATTCTACAAGATTTTAAAAATAGGCATTGAGAAGTATCGACAATTATTTTAAGGCGTTCATATGAACGCTTTTTTATTTGTGGAGGTTTGTGAAATGAAAAAGAAATTGATGTCATCCAGAATAGCTCTGGCATACCTTCCCACACCGCTGGAAGAGATAAAGGCTATGTTTGTTCCGCATGATCTTGAAATCTGGTTTAAAAGGGACGACCTGACTGAGTTTGTTGGAAGCGGCAATAAAATCAGAAAATTGGAGTACTTGTTATACGAAGCGCAACAAAACGGATCGAACACAATCGTTACATGTGGGGGGATTCAGTCGAATCATTGTCGAGCGACTGCTTTTGCAGCCAGAAAATTAGGTATGAAGCCTGTTCTGTTCCTAAGGGGTACAAAGCCCGAACATGCAGAAGGGAATCTATTTTTGGATGAGCTTCTGGAATCAGAAATTCACTGGATAACCCCTGAACAATATCAGGAACGGGATCGAATCATGTCCGAATACTGTGAGAACACGAGAAATCCGGAACAAGTCTATCTCATCCCTGAAGGCGGATCCAATATGATCGGATCACTGGGTTACATGCGGGCTATCGATGAAATGATGCAACAAGTTCAGTTGGATGCTTTTGATGCTGTTTTTTGTCCGGTAGGGAGTGGCGGCACGTATGCCGGATTATTGGCCGGATTGAAATCCAATAATGTGGCGACGCCCTTGATCGGTATCAACGTGACCCTAACGAATCCTTCGGAGTTTACTGCCAAAGTCAAATCGATCTGCGATGAACTGGTTGACAATCAATTTTTAAAAAATGCGGTGGATGAGAAAGATATAACCATATTAGACGGTTATTGTGGAGAAGCTTATGCTGTTCCAACGCAAAAGGGAATTGATTATATCAAAAACTGTCTTCTGCAAACAGGAATCTTATTAGACCCTGTTTATACATCCAAGTCTTTTGACGGGCTGCTAGAAGAATCGAAAAAAAGAGGTTTTAAGAAGGTACTTTTTATTCACACAGGCGGAGGATTTGGTAACTACGCTTATTCAGATCGTTTTGGTGTTTAGTAACAGAAGGGGTAAAAAACACAAAAAAACTATGATATAATTCTGGGAAAACTGTTTTTTTCATAGATTGAGGAGGATTTTAAAGATGAGAGATTTTATTTTGAAGTGGAAAGTTGTGATTATCTGGGCTATTGTAATCATCTTTACAGCAGGGATTGTTTGGTGGGGTGTTGCATCCTATATTGATTTGGGAGCTAGCCAGGCACAACAGGATTACACACCGCAGGAGTATGTTCCAGACCGTTCAGAAGCCCTTGCAGTGATCACAAAGGATTCAACCGATTTGCATCATTCCTATTGGCTGATGTCTAATGAACTATCACAAAGAATGCAGGAAATAACAGAGTATTACAGAAATTACGGGCAAAACATTGATGAAATGTTCCAAGCGCCTTATTTGGAATTGAACACAGCCAAATCATTGATCGACAACAAGATCGTGGAATATTATGCCGATCAAACAAAATTAGCGCCTACACAAGAAGAAATTGACAAGCAAGTTGAGACTTTGATTGCTCAAAACATCAACACGGATGAAATAAAACAGCTGGTTGTCCAAAGATACGGAAGCTTGGATAATTACAAAGCGTATATCCGCCCCTATCTTGAAGAACAGATGAAGCTGGATAACGTGAAAGCTCAAGTTGCACAGGTAACAGAAGAGGATATACGTGCTTATTTTGAGGTTAATAAAGAAGAGCTTACCTCAGAAAACAACAAGGTAAAGGTAGCACATATTCTTGTTGACGAATTAGAACAAGCCCAAGATATTCTCAAACAGATTCAAGATGGGGAAATTACTTTCAGTGAAGCGGCTGTTGCTTATTCCAAAGACACTTCAAATAGTGCTAATGGTGGGGAATTAGACTGGTTTACGAAAGGACAAATGGTACAGCCGTTTGAAGAAGCTGCTTTTAATGGCCAGATTGGAACTATCGTTGGTCCCGTGGAAACATCATACGGTTATCATCTCATTGAAGTACAAGATCGGAAAAAACTTGAAACCTATGAAGATTTTGCTGGCGATGAAGAATTATACAATCAAACAAAAACCCAATTGCAAAACGAAGGATACACCGAATGGTTGAAAACTTACAAAGAAGAAAATCATTTCGACTACATGCTGAACGATGATGTATTAAACGTTTACGATAAGTATCAGAAACTGACGGACAATTACGAGTTAACCGATAATCTGACAATGCAAGAATTTGCCTCTTGGCTCGAACCATTTCTTCTGGTGGAAAAAGATGGTGAAAAGCATATCGATACAGAAGTAGACCCAAGAAATATCGCTGTTTACGTCACTACTTTAGAAAACATGAATGCGAACTTCAACAATCAGATGAATATATTGGATAATTTCAATACGGTGAAAGAGAATACGCCTGAAGATTACATATCCATGAGTATTGAACAGCTTGCAAGTGTTCGAGAAGTCAAAGATCAGGAAAGATTAGGCCTGGAAGATGAGATTGTCTTGATTGAAGAAAAAATGGCTGAAACGGGTAAATCAACAGGAACAGAGGACACACAAACTTATCTGGAGAATTTAAATCAGGAGCTTACAGCCAAAAAATCTGAGATGAATCAACTGGAAGATGAGATCAGTGTCCTGTCAAATGCCACGAGATATCACAATTTGGCTGATCAATTAGCACAAGAAAACATCCAAGCTGATCAGGTTAATGAAGTCATAAAAGACTTGGAGGAACAAATCAAGGCAAATGAAACAAAGATTGTGGAAGGATTAAATATCTTATATCAATACAACACCACATCTACACAAGTGATCAATTTGTTGAGGAAATACCAACCCGAAAATTCTGAAGTGGCTTTAAAATGGTTCCAAAATCAAATTGATCAATACATGATGTATCTCAATGATGAAGAGATATTCAAACAATACCGCATGATTCTGGAACCGCAATTACTCCAATATCAGCTGGGTATTGCCAAGATTGCACAATCAGAAGAGGAACCGATCGAGAGAAGGGTGAGTGCATATGAGATTCTGGTAACCCTAATGGAAAAATGGGGAAAATACGATGAAGAAGTTTTGTATTTAGAGGAGCTCAAAACCCTTCAACCCGAATATGAAGATATCGATACGATTATTCAGCAGGTCAAGGATGCCGCAGCAAAAAAGGCCGAAGAGTTGGAGAATCTGACGGTCCAGTCTACGGACTCGTCAGATGCTACTTCGACTCAATAGAGCACATAAAAAAAGAGAGCCGAAAGGCTCTCTTTGATTTATTGGCTGGGGCGGAGAGACTCGAACTCCCGAATGTCGGATCCAAATTCCGATGCCTTACCAACTTGGCTACGCCCCAACTCCGTTTGATGTCCAACTAATTCAACACCGGTTGATATTCTACTATATCATTCTGCAAATGTCAAGCGACTCAAAAGATTGAATTTGATTTTTGTTGATATGCATGACTTTATTACAGTAGAGGCGATGAAAATGATTACAATAAAAATTCTGAACAACGGAAAAGAAATCTCCTTTCAAGAACCTGTGAAAGTAAGCGCCATTCTCAATGAGTCCGGTTTAATACCTCAAAGACCGATTATGGGTGCAAAGGTCAATAACCGTTTAAGGGAAATGGGAAACTGGGTTTATTCGGATGCTCAAGTTCAATTTATTGATATCACTCATTCAGATGGGATTCGAATGATTCAGAGAGGACTGATTTTTACCCTGTACATTGCTGCCAAAGAGTTATTTCCCGAACGCAAACTGAAAGTACTGCACTCCATTGAAAATGGTCTTTATTGTGAATTGGGAAACTGGGTTCAGAATTCTGAGATCAATCAGCTCAAACACAGAATGATGGAACTGATTAAGTTTGATTATGCATTTTCTAAGCATAAATTGGACAAACGAATAGCTGTGAAGAATTTTGAAGAGAATGGGGATTGGGAAAAGGCTCGTCTCTTCAGATTCAGAAAAAAGAGTACCGTTAATGTATACAAATGCGGTAACTTGGATTACATCAATTATTTTTACGGATATATGCCACCGGGAACGGGCTGCTTAAAACCTTTTGATTTGGAAGTTTACGGTCAAGGCTTCCTCTTACTCACCGGTTCGCAAGATTCTCCCGATGAACTGCCAACAAGAAAAAAGCTACAAAAGTTTTCTCAGGTTTTTTTGCAGTATCAGCGATGGGGAGAGATATTGGGGATTGAAACCGTGGGTGATTTGAACGATAAGATCGCAGATGGAAAGATCAAAGATGTCATTCTTATGTCAGAAGCGCTTCATGCCAAAAAAATTACAAACATGGCCGAGGAAATCAGCAAAAATCTTGAGAAAAGAGTTATACTAATCGCTGGCCCTTCATCATCCGGTAAAACAACGACTGCAAAAAGGCTTAAATTACAGCTAATGGCGGAGGGTTTAAAACCGGTGACCATTTCACTGGATGACTATTTTGTGGACCGGGATTTGACTCCTAAGGATGAATTAGGGAATTATAATTTCGAATCCATTTACGCCCTGAATTTGGAATTGTTTAACAATCAGCTTTTAGATTTACTAAACGGAAAGGAAGTCAGTATTCCCAAGTTTGATTTTGTGAAGGGTAAGGGATTCATCAGTGACGAAGTATTAAAGATCTCGAAAGACCAGCCGCTAATCATAGAGGGGATTCATGGCCTTAATGAAGAATTGACAAAAAGCGTTCCAAGGCATTGCAAATTTAAGATATATGTGAGCGCTTTGACGCAATTGGGGATTGATGATATCAACCGAATCCCCACCACGGATACTCGATTGATCAGACGAATTGTTAGAGACAACAGCACAAGAGGGCATTCCGCAATCAAAACCATCAGAATGTGGCAATCTGTAAGAAAGGGAGAAACAGAAAACATCTTTCCTTTTCAGGAGGAAGCGGATTACATGTTTTCATCTGCCTTGGTTTATGAATTAGCAGTTTTAAAGATGTACGCAGAACAGCTGTTGGTTCAAATATGTGACGAATGCGAAGAAAACATTGAATCGAAAAGACTGTTAAAGTTCCTGGAATATTTCTTGCCCATTACCAATACCGAGTTTATTCCTAAAAATTCGATTATTCGGGAATTTATCGGAGGAAGTGTATTTGACTACTAACTTGAACGAAAATGATAAATCGGTTTATGATAAAATGATCATGACCCGGCTAAAAAAAATCGAGGGTCAAATCAGGGGAATTCAGAAGATGATTGAAGAATCCAGAAGCTGTTCAGATATTCTGATTCAGATGTCGGCAGTTAAATCAGCCCTAAAAAAAACCAATTATCTGATCCTAAAGCGTTATGCCAATGCTTGTCTATTGGATATGAACAAGACAGAAGGAAAAGAAATGAAAGAGTTTCTTTCAACCATGAATGAATTTATATCTGAAATGGAAGATGAATTCGAACAATTAAACGGAGGTATCAAAGATGAAGAAAACACTTAAAACGATATTTTTAGTTGTCATGATGCTTCTCATACTCACCACTTCCTGGACGCTTTTTGCTCAAACGGAAGAAATTAATGTGTATGACAAGTTAAAACCCTTTTTTGAATCATTGTATTATATTGAAAATGAATTCTATGAAAAAGATAAAATAAACTACAATGATATTGTTGACGCAAGTGTAAGGGGATTGATTGGCGGACTGGAAGACCCCTTCAGTTATTATTTAACCGCTGAAGATGTTGCAGAAAGTAATATTGAGCAGGAAGGAAAATATGGCGGAATTGGTACAGAAGTTACTTATAATGCCCATTTACAGGTTATAGAAGTGGTCGCTCCCATGTTTGGGACGCCCGCCTATAAAGCGGGAATCAAAGCCGGTGATTTGATCATTACCATTGATGCCAGCCCTGTTGAAGATATGACTTACATGGAAGCGGTAAACAACCTCAGAGGTATTCCGGGGACTATTGTCAACTTGGAGGTAGTCAGAGAACCTGTTGGAATTTTGGAGTTCAGCATCGAAAGAGCTGAAATCAAAACGGCCATGGTTCAATACGGCCTTGTGGAATATGAAGGAATCAAAGCGGGTTATGTAAGGATTAACAACTTCTTCAAGAATGCCAGCACTGAATTGAGAAAAGCATTAAGTGATTTATATGATCAAGAGATTCAAGCCCTTGTGGTGGACTTGCGTAACAACCCAGGAGGATACTTAACTCAGGCGATTCTCATTGCCTCTTTGTTTGTTGACTCGGGAGAAGTCATTGTAACGACCAAATCTGCTGATAATTTCATCAACACCTACCGATCTTTAGGTAACGAGTTTGAAGATCTTCCCATGATGGTACTGATAAATGGTGGAAGTGCTTCATCTTCCGAAATCGTAGCGGGTGCATTGAAAGATTATAGTCTGGCGACTTTGGTTGGTGAAAAATCTTTCGGAAAAGCTGCTGTTCAAACACTTTTCCCGTTATCTAACGACGGTGAATTATGGTTAACTACAGCACATTATTTCACCCCCAACGGCAACGATATCCATATCGTTGGAATTGAACCGGATATCTTAGTGGAAGCAGAACCGTTTGAACAGACCGCTGAGGAGGATGATCACACAAGTGATAGTACACGTTTTGTCATTGAAGTCAATCCGGAAAAAGACAATCAGCTGAAAACTGTTTTAGATCTTTTTGTTGAAGAGTTTTCAATGGGTGAGTGGGGGACTTTTAACTAAAGGATGATCAAGGTTCTTTTCTGTATCTTTTCCGTGATAATGGGGATCATGGGGCTTTTTTTAGGTGTGGATTCATTAACCGGTTTTGACTGGCAAATTGAATCCACCCTAACGAAGTACACCGATCCTGTCTTTATCATAAAGAAAGAAACGAGGAATACGTTATTCGACAGTACACTCTTTAATGAAGATAATACGTTATTCATCGTTTGTTATACGGTTGAAGAATTTCAAAATGCTGTTGAAAAGCACCAAGAAAAAAAGAAATTGACTGTGGTAGTCAACAAAGCTAATGCGCTCAGCGAAGGGTTAGTAACGTCCGCAACAGCTAAAGGTCCGGGAATTCAAATTCATTATGAACCATCCCTTTTAATCGTTTTGAATGGGTATGGAAATGACGAATTGATATTGGAGATGGAACGAGAGAAGGATCAGAGATTTTTGCGTTTAGTTATGCCTAACGCCCAGCATTCGACCTCAACTGCAAAGGCTTTGAGACAGATGAATCTGCCTTATGCAATGAATCGTAAGGGTATTCGTGACGAAAATCTGGAACAAGCCAAACAGAGTGTCTATTATCCCAAATATGATTATGAAGTATCCGGGGCTACCGCTCAATTCTCCAATGAGCTTTCTGCTGATGAATTACAATTGAAAATGAAAGGCATGATTTATGATGCCCTGATCAGAAGCTATGAAAAGGGCTGGGAAGAAGTGGTTTTTGAGGCAACCATTAAAAACCTTAAAGCCCTTCAAGCGGTACTTGACGAAATGATGCCTTTACCGGTTCAACTGGTTTCTTATCCATTATGGAGAGATGATGAATGAGTTGTTTATTTGATGCATTGTTTTTTCCCATCGCTTTTTTTAAGAAAAAAGAATGCGGTTATGGTCAATCCTTTTTTGCATTTATTGCCGTGATCAGTGTCAACCTGTTGGCCGATTTTCGGTTTTTGGAGAGGCTATTTTCTTTTTTCTCTTTTACAGCCTTATTATTTCTGCTCCTGATACCGATAGTTGTTTCGTTAATGTTGTTTGGATTGGATTTATTGTTGATCAAATCAGATCGAAACCATTGGGTGAAAACGCATGTGGCTTTTACCTATGTTCCCTACTTCTTTCTTCCACTGATTATGCCCCTAGTTCATCGTTCTGTTTGGCCGTATCAACTATTTGGCTGGTTGATAGTTCTATTGATTTGCCTTTGGTCGTATACACTGTTTGATTTATTATTCAAAAATTACCGATATACCTTTATCCGTTTTTTTAGGGATATCAGTATCATTGTTTTGTGGACGCTTTTATGAGAGTAATGTATTCGGAGAGGTTGACATAATGGAGAATTTAGGTCGGATTGTACAACGATTCTGGAAAGAGATTATCCTCGTTTCAATCCTGATAACGATATTCTTTGGATACCACGCATCAAAGATTAGCATCAATACGGATTTGACGACACTTTTGCCGGAAGATGATGAGTATTCTCAACAGTATAAGGAATTGTTTTCTGGAGACGTTGTGGGAGATTCACTTGTGGTTGTTTTTGATTATGACGGCGATCGACCTAAAGCTTTAGAATTTGTGGGAAGGTTAAAACAAATCCTTGAGAGAAGGGTGGATATCGTTAAATTTTTCCAGAATATTGACTCTATGAGTATGATGGGAACGACGGGGTTATTGTTATCATACAGCAATACCTTCAAAGGTTTGTCCACCACTTTGAATTTCACCAGCTTTTTAATGGAGAATCCTGCACAAATTGACTTTAAGATTGTTCGTAACTACGGAGAATCAATGAAAAAATTGGAAGATTTTTTCGATAATGTCTTGAATTTGGATGACCCTAAAAATTACGTCATTTTCAGCCCGGACAATGAAATTTTCATGGTCAACATCATCTTGACAAAACCGGTTTTGGATTTGGATTTTGCCGCAAGGGCAACCAAAGAAATCGAGAAAGAAATGAACCTTCTGATCGCTGAAATGAGAACCGGCTATACATACGGTATAACGGGATCATATCAGCAGGCGCTTGATACCAATGACATCATTTCCAAAGATTTTTCTGTAACGACTCTGATTACTTTAGTTTCCATATCGGTGCTGTTCTATCTCGTATACGGTAACCTGTACACGACCATAGCGATTTTTTTCAGTCTGATTATGGGGACCATCTGTTCTGTGGGGATTTTTCAATTCATCTTTCAGAGTATGGATTTTATGTCCAGCTTTGTCATTGCACTTCTTTTAGGATTAGGCATCGATTTTGGTATACATCTTTCCCACCGAATTTCAGAAGAACTCAATGAAGAGGTTGAGTTATTCAACAACAGTAGTAAAAAAGGAAAAAGACAATTAACAAAGGCAGCGGTCATCCGATCCATTCAACATTCCGGAAAAAATACACTCATTGGCGGATTGACAACGATTGCTGCATTTATGTCCCTTATTTTTGTTGATTCTCCAGCGTTACAACGCGTTAGTGTCATGTCAGCCATTGGAATATTGACCTTTTTATTTGTGATGATCGTGGTATTGCCCGCGTTGCTGATCTTTTTTTACAGTAATCTGAAAATAAAGCCAAAGGGTCAAAGGCAAAACCAAAATTATTTCAAACGGATGGTTAAAGCATCCCGGAAAAAGCCATTAATCGTTGTTGTCTCATTTATACTCGCCCTTATTCCACTCTTCTTCTTTACCTATCAATGTTTCAAGAACTTTAACTACACACCGGCAGACATCATTCCCACTGATATTGAAAGTGCCAGAGTTCTTAAAAAGATTACAGAACATGGTATCTTCTCAAATGCTGATACGACTATTATTACTTACATACCTGAACCTCAAAAACTCTTCGATGCTCAAATGGAAATCCAAAAGAGTACACCAGACCTGGGGCAAATCAATTCCTTGGCATCGTTTATTCCAAAAGAGATGCTCGATAATTATGATTCTTTTAAGATGAATATTGAAGATATTATCAGTGGGTCTCAAAATGCTTTTACTCTGATTTTTTTCAAGAAACTGGGTGTGTATTCTGACCTGGAATATCTCTACAAGCTGTTTCAAAACAGTCCCAGTTTTTCAACGTTTATCAACGCCATCTTCCAAAGCGAGTTGTTGCCAAAGGAAGCCAAAAAATACCTGACCACCTATATTGATGATGAAATGGTCTACAAAATTTACGCTTCTCCACAATATGATATATGGGTGGACAACAATCTTAAAGGATTTATAAACAGTCTGGACCAAACAGAATTTGATTTTTACGGCTACCCCATTATCTATTACCGTGTTATGAGCAGTGTCATCAAATCGATTATTTTTGCAGTGTTGTTGTCTTCGATCATCATCGCCATAACGGTACTGGTCTCGTTAAAGAAATTTTCGGATTCCATAGCAGTCCTGATGGTGTTGGGAATGACGATTATCTTTTTGTTCGGATTTTACAACCTGATTGGCATGCAAATCAACTTCATGACCATTTTGGCCTTACCACTCATAATGGGTATGGCTATAGATGCGCCAATCCACCTTATCGGAAGATTCAGAGAAGAAGAAGCAAAGACGCCAAAGCCCGATTATATCAAGAATGTTTTCCTCAAGACCGGAAAAGCCATTACCTTGAGTTCTCTCACAACGATTATTGCCTTTTCCAGCTTGTTGTTTGCAAGCTCGCCCATACTGGGAGAATTTGGAATGATTATGACGATGGGAATTGCATTGAACTGGATAATCACTTTCTTCTGGCTGAAAGGATTCAGAGAAATCATCAGAAAACGAGACGGGAATGGTGAAAAAGATGAATCTGATGCATTGTGAATGGATTGATAGACAGATTATCAAAGTAACCGTTCGTTATGATTGTCAAAAGGACAAAGAACACCCGGTTTTCATTGTTGAAAAAGGATCAGATGAATGGGTATGCGCCATCTCAAAACAAGAGGAAATCAATGGAATAACCCATTATGAAATAAGATTGCCGCATGAAGTCTCCTTTGATGATTTGAGGGAAAAGATGGCCGTCTTATTGGTGAGTGAGACTAAAAAGTGTTCAAAAACCCGATTAAAAAAAACAGAAATCATCGATATCTATGCGGCTCAAGTGAAAGAAATCTCCTTTTTTCCAGGTGTTGAAGGCGGTAAAAGTGTTTTCAGACTTTTTTCACCCCTGGCAAAGTGGGCAATGATCAAGCTGTTTGACGGGGATCAATACCAACAACTACCGATGGAATACGATCAGCGTGGTTTTTGGTATCAGAGTTTTCAGGAGAATTTCCATCTGAAAGAATACCGTTACCTACTGAATATTGAAGATCAAATCTATGAAACCATCGATCCATTTTCAATGGCGTTGACTTTGAATTCAAAACGATCGGTTTTCATCGATGCCAATCAACTTGAACAGATAGATGATCATTTTGAAAATCCGGATAACAGCTGTGATTGTGTCATTTATGAGACACATATCCGTGATTTCACAGCCGACCCTGAGGTGGCTTTTGAAAAGAGAAACACCTACGAAGCCTTTTTTCAGCCAGGCATCACTTTAGACGACGGGGCGACTGTTGGACTGGATCATTTGAAAGAACTGGGCATTACACACGTTCACATTCTTCCGATACAGGATTTCAAATCCGTAGACGAATCCCATGAATCGGATTACAACTGGGGTTACGATCCAGTCTGTTACAGCGTTCCAGAAGGCTCTTATGCAAGTGATCGCAAAGATCCTCTTTCTCGGATTGACGGTGTTCGAACAATGGTGAAGACATTACATCAGCACGCAATCGGGGTGATTCTCGATGTGGTTTACAACCACACCTTCGAAGTCGATCACTCAATCTTTACACATACACTCCCTGATTACGCCTACCGCTGGAACGACGACGGGACCCTGTCGAATGGATCTGGCTGTGGAAATGAAATAGCTACCGAAAGAATATTCATGAGAAAATACATCATCGATACCCTACGACATTGGGTCAGATTTTACCACGTTGATGGTTTCCGGTTTGATTTGATGGGTTTAATGGATCAAGACACCATGTTTGCCATTGAACATGAATTATCCAGAGAAAAACAGTTGATTTTGTACGGTGAACCTTGGACGGGGGGGCTTTCTGTTCTACCGGAATCCAAAAGATCCACCAAAGGATTTCAACGAGGGCACAAAATTGCAGTCTTCAACGACGATCTTCGAAATGCTATTAAAGGCTTTCCCGATGATGATTCAAAGGGATTTATCAGCTCACAAATCGGATGGTCTGACACCCTTCTGGGTTCCATGCTAGGCAGTATAGGTTATGAAGATGATTTGATCAATTTTGCCGATCATCCCTGCGAACAGATTGCTTATACATCCTGTCACGATAATCTCACACTTTTTGATAAGATCAGAAAGTGTGCCCCTGAAAAAAACTGGGATGAATGGCTGACTATGAACAGATTAGCCGCATTCTCGGTTGTCTTCACACAAGGGATGTTGTTTTTACATTCGGGAGAGGAGTTTGCCAGGAGCAAGCATTTGCATCACAACACGTACAATCTGGGAGATGTTTACAATGCCATCAAATGGCATCAGAAAGTCCGATATCACTCACTATACCAATACTATCAGCAGCTCATTGACATCAGAAAAAGCCACCCGGTGTTCAGATTGGGAAAAAGTCCAGCATTACGTTCCAGGGTAAATCTTATCCACCGTATGCAGGGGGCGTTTGCCTTTACGATTGACGGCAGACAACTGGATTCTTGGAATCATGTGATGGTTGCCATGAACATGACAAATGAAGACCTGTGGTTCAAACTGCCTGAACTGCAATCAGGTGAGGGGTGGAAGATTACCGTGAATCCTTATCAGGCTGGGGACTCCGTTCTTGGTATTGCTAAAAAAGAGCTTCAACTACCTGAAAGAAGCTGGTATTTACTGTATATATGAAGGAGAATGCAGATGTTTAACTATCTGAAAGGGAAAATTACCGCTAAAGAACCGGACAATCGAATTGTCCTCGAAGTGAACAACATCGGGTATGAGTTATATACGGACAATGAGCTGTATCATTGTGAAGAGGAGATTTGTAAAGCTTATGTTGTGTTAGTGCCATCTGAGGAAGAATTCAGATTGTATGGTTTTTATACCGATGAAAAAAGGAAGTTGTTCAATCTTCTTCGAAGTGTAAGTGGATTGGGTTCAAAATCAGTAATCAAGGTATTGGCCTCTGCTCAATCGGTTGAGATAATTGAGGCTATCACTTTTAACGATGTTGCTTTTTTGAAAAGCCTACCCGGAATTGGCAAAAAAACAGCTGAACGGTTAGTATTGGAATTGAAATCTAAAATGAAAGAATTTTCTGAAAATCTTTCTGAAGCTGAAACCGTTCAAAGCGAAGAGAAGATCAAAAATCTGAGACTGTTTCAGGAGGCATCTGAAGGATTGGAAGCATTGGGGTATTCACTTAGTCAATCCAGACAGATATTGAGGGAGTTGATGGAAAAAAGAGATGATTATACCGTACAACAACTGATTAAGGATGCCTTAAAAAGATTTTTAGAAATGAATTAAAAAGGGGGAAGAAAATGCTGGGGATTATATTGGCTGCAGGGATGGGAACACGTATGAAATCCGATAAACCGAAGGTGATGCACGAACTGGTTTATCACCCGTTATTGGAATGGGTACTGGACAGTTTTGAAAACTTGATAGAAGACAAACATTGTGATAAAATCGCAGTTGTTATTGGCGAAAATATGAGTATGGTGGAACGTTTTTTGGAACATTGGTCATTGGAAAAGGGAATAGACGTTCAAATCTTTTATCAAAGAGAAAGGCTGGGAACCGGTCATGCAGTTATGATGGCGATGCCGGCCATCAAAGTATTACGAGACCAGGAGCCGGTTTACATTTTATGTGGTGATGTGCCCCTGATATCCAGTCTCACTCTGAAAAAAATGCTGAAGGACTATCAAAACGCAGATGCCGGTGTGGCGGTATTAACTGTCGAGAAGGATGATCCTTCCGGATATGGCCGCATTGTCAAAGATGAGATTGGGCTGATTAAAAAAATAGTGGAGCATAAAGATGCCACAGCTGAACAACTCAACATCAAGGAAATCAATTCGGGGATGTACCTGGTGAATGCCCGTCAGCTGAAAGAGAGTCTAAACAACCTGAAAAACGATAATCAGCAGGGAGAATACTATTTAACCGACATTGTTGAATGGATCGATCAGCATGAAGGCAAGGCCATCTGTGTGATGACTGATGATCATTACGAAGTCAGTGGAATCAACAATCGATATCAGTTGGCTGTGTTGGAAAAGGTTGCCAGAGAGCGCATCAATAAGGCTTACATGCTCAATGGAGTCAGTATGGTTGATCCGAAGCAGGTGTATATCGATCCTCAGGTGGTTATTGAATCTGATTGTACCATCGAACCCATGACAATCATCAAAGGGAAAACCAGCATTGGGAAAGGTTGTTATATTGGTCCAATGACGCAAATCGAAAATAGTGTGATTGGTGAAAACAACCATATTGAAAGATCTCATTTGTCAGGAGTTGAGGTAAAAAATGGAGTTAAAATCGGTCCGTTTGCCAGACTAAGGGAAAAAACCCTGCTTGAAGATAATGTCAAGATCGGAGACTTTGTGGAAACAAAAAAAACAACGGTTGGAAAGGGCTCAAAGGCACAGCATCTTTCTTACCTCGGAGACACGATTATTGAAGAAGATGTGAACATTGGCGCAGGCACCATCACCTGTAATTACAATGGATACAGCAAAAGCCAAACCGTTATCAAAAAAGAGGCCTTTATCGGGTCGAATACGTCGTTAGTTGCTCCGATGACGGTGGGAAAGGGAGCCATCGTTGGCGCAGGTTCTGTTATTGTGAGAGATGTTCCAGATGACTGCTTGGCCGTTGCAAGGGGGAAACAGGTTAACATTGAAGACAGGGCTTCTCAGTTGAAAAAGAAATATGAAAATGAAAGGAAAGGGTGATGAAATGCCTTTTAGTCGACCGATAATGAAGTTTTTCTCCGGCAGTTCAAATCCGGAACTGGCAAGGAAAATGTCAGACTACATGAAGTTGAAACTCGGTGAGATGGAACTTTCCAAGTTTTCTGATGGAGAGGTCAGCATACGAATTGCAGAAACGGTGAGGGGACATGATGTTTTTGTGATTCAATCCACTTGCCATCCGGTGAATGACAATCTGATGGAATTACTGGTAATGATTGATGCATTTAAAAGAGCTTCTGCTAGTTCTGTTTCGGTGATCATCCCCTATTTTGGATATGCCAGGCAGGACAGAAAAGCCAGAGGAAGAGATCCCATCACGGCAAAATTGGTGTCCAACCTGATTACCAAAGCCGGTGCAGACCGAGTTATCACGCTCGACCTTCATGCGGAGCAAATACAAGGCTTTTTCGACATCCCTTTGGACAATTTGCAATCATTCCCCGTATTCATCAAGTATTTTCAGCAGATGGAATCGTTTAATGAAGAGGAGTACGTTGTGGTATCACCGGATGTTGGAGGTGTAAAAAGAGCTCGCAGGCTAGCTGAGAAGATGAAGATGTCGTTGGCTATTTTAGACAAACGGCGACCCAAAGATAACGTGGCAGAGATTGTAAATGTAGTGGGAGATGTCAGCGACAAAAATGCTATTCTGTTTGATGATATAATAGATACCGGCGGATCATTAGTGGGTGCTGCTGAGGCTTTAAAGGCAAAGGGAGCAAAAGACGTCATTGCATGTGCAACTCATGGTATACTCTCAGGCGATGCGATCAACAAACTGGAACAATCGGTCATCAAAAAAGTCTTGATCACCAATACCATTCCCCACGATCAGTTGCCGGAAACATTTACTGTTCTTGATTTGTCCAAACTTTTGGGAGAGGCTGTATTAAGGGTCAGGAAAAATTTATCGGTCAGCATTTTATTTAATTAATAAAAAAAGTACATTTGTACGATAAATCTAAGGAGGAATAGCGAAGATGAAAAAAATCAAATTGGAAGTAAAAGAACGAAACCGAGTCAAAACATCCGGTTCAAGAAAGGTCAGGGTTGAGGGACTCATACCGGTTGTGGCTTACGGGCCGGGATTCGATTCCAGAACCTTTGAAGTGGACTTTGCCAGCTTCGACTCTGTCATTCATAAAATCACAAACACCACACCGATCACACTTCAAATAAAAGATGAAGAGGGTAATGTGGAAGAAGTATTAACCTATCTGAAGATGGTTCAAAGGCATAAGGTCAACGACAGACCCATTCACATCGATTTTTATGTGCCATCCGCCGGTCATGTCATGAATATCGAAGTGCCCATCCGTTTTATCAATGAACCCAAAGGACTTGAACATGGTGGCGTTTTGGAACATCACTACGATTCAATCCCAATCGAAGCACTCCCGAAAGATATTCCGGAATACATCGAACTGGACATCGGTGATTTGGATGTCGGTGAATTTATTCAGATGAAAGACATTACATTGGTTGAAGGGGTTAAAGCCCACATTGATCCTGAAGAATACATCGTTTCTGTCCTTGAACCAAGATCAATGTC
>ERZ795053.583-NODE-583-length-46658-cov-10.296140_pt1 | contig 46658 bp, 42 predicted proteins | sample MGYA00375137_ERZ795053 | MGnify/ENA primary metagenome ERZ795053 (study PRJEB30182, sample SAMN05720284) | activated sludge metagenome | isolation source: Anaerobic digester | place: Hong Kong | collected 2014-12-17 ... | reverse complement strand
GTGGTCATGGCGGCGGGCTGCCGCCAGCGGCGCACGGCCAAAATCACACCCAGCACAAACGGCCCGGCCATCAGCCAATCGAACACCGGCCGCCCGGCAGGATTGTGGCGCAAAATGTCGTCGCCGCGCCAGATGAACATGCCCAGCGCCCGGCCCACCTGCCGCGCCAGCGTGCCCCAGAGGTCGCCGCCGTTAACGGCCGTGTTCAAAACCGACACCTGCCCCGCTCGCCCCAAAATCAGGGCCGGGTCTTGCAGGAACAGCCCACCGAGGGGCAGCAAGGCGACGGCCGCGCCCAGCGCAAATACGGCCACACCCGGCCACAGCCGCGCCCCGCGCCGCTGCCAGAGCAAATAAGCCAGCAGCGCCAGCAGCAAAAGCGGCGTGAAGCGCATGGCGAGATAGGTGTAAAAACCCGCGCCGTACACCAGTCCGGCAACCAGCCACAACCACGCTTTTTGCCGCCGGTAGGCCAGTGTACCCAACCAGAAGGCCAGCGCCAGCAGGGGAACCATCAGCACCACGCGCAGCCCAATCCGGCTGAGGTGCACGCTCCAGATGGTGACCGCCCACAGCCAGGCGGCCAGCAGCCCCACGCGCCGGCCAAACCACGCCTGCGCCAATAAAAACACGGTCAGCGTGGTCAGCGAACCGACCACAGCCGCCGCCAGGCGCACGGCCGTGGCCGAGCGGCCCAGCAGGGCAATGGCGGCGGCGGTCAGGTAGATGTAGGCCGGTTCACGGCCGTTGTTGGCGGAGAAAAAGAGGGGGAAACGGCCGTCCAGCACCGTCAGGGCGTCCAGGCCGTTATAAGCTTCGTCGCGGTAGAGGCCGGGCGGGACATGGCCAAGCTGATAGAAACGGAGGAAAACGGCCGTGACCATGATTAACAGGAATAAAGCCCATCCCCAACGGGATGGGCCGCGCAGTTGGTTTGTTGGGTTGCTCATGTGAAGTGCCCGGTTTGTCAAAGCAGGGCAAGTATAGCAAAATAGGTTTTCGCAACAAACCCGGACGATTTACGATTCATGATTGACGATTGACGATTGACGATTGATAGGTTATGCGCGTATTGATGCTGTCGAAGGCTCTGCTGGTGGGGGCCTACCAATCCAAACTGGCGGCCATCGCCCGCCATGAAGACGTCGAACTGCTGACCATCGTGCCGCCAAGCTGGGATGATCCGGCCGGGCCAGTGACGCTGGAGCGCGTCCCGGCGGAAGGCTACCGGCTGCTGGTAGACCCCATCCGCTTCAACGGCAACTTCCATTTGCACTATTACCCGCGCCTGAAGCAGCGCCTGGCCGAATTCCGGCCCGACGTAGTGCACATCGACGAGGAACCGTACAACCTGGCGACCTGGCTGGCCATGCGGCAAGCCAGGGCAATCGGGGCTAAAACGCTCTTTTTCTCCTGGCAAAACATCAACCGGCGCTACCCGCCGCCGTTTCGATGGTGGGAACGGCAGGTGCTGGCCGGGGTGGATTATGCCTTGATGGGCAACAGCGCAGCGGTGCGCGTCTGGCAGGCGAAGGGGTACGCCGGGCCGTACCAAATCATTCCGCAGTTTGGCACGGACCCGGACTTTTTCCGGCCGCCGGCAGAACGGGATCACGGCCGTTCCTTCGTCATCGGCTCGGCCAACCGGCGGCTGGTGGCGGAAAAGGGCGATGATTTGCTGCTGCGGGCGGCGGCCAAGCTGCCCGGCGTCTGGCGGCTGCACATCGCCGGCAACGGGCCTTACCGGCCGTATCTGGAGCAGTTGGCGCAGGAATTGGGCATTCGGGAGCGGGTGCAGTTTGACGGGGCCATTCCCTCGGCGCAGATGCCCGCCTATTTGGGGCAAATGGACGTGCTGGTGCTGGCTTCGCGCACGCTGCCGAACTGGAAAGAGCAGTTTGGCCGGGTGCTGGTGGAGGCGATGGCTTGCGAAACGGCCGTTATCGGGGCCAACAGCGGCGAAATCCCCCAGGTCATCGGCGACGCTGGCTTAATCTTTCCTGAGGACGATGCGGCCGCCTTACAGGTTCATTTGCAGCGCCTGCTGCAATCGCCTACACTGCGCGATGACCTGGGGCGGGCAGGCCGCCAACGCGTTTTGCAGCACTACACCCAGACCCAGATCGCCGACCAAACGGTGACTGTTTATCGGGACATGGTTTCTAAAGCAGAGTATACTACAACCCCATGAACGAGGACGTACCGCAAGAAGATACCCTCTTACCAGAGGCGACACTTACAGAAACCGAGGCAGCGGAAGAAAAACGGCCGTCTTCCCGGCGCGCCGCCCGCTGGATTGGTCTCTTACTCATCATCCTGTCCGTCCTGCTGGCCTGGTACTTACTGGTCGTTTACCTGGGCTGGCAAAATGGCCAGGAACTGCTGCAGCAAAAACGCGCCACCACTCTGACCGAGCAAATCACCACCCAGATCCAACTGGCGCAGCAAGACGTGAGTGAACAAAAATACCAGTTGGCAACGCGGCGGCTGGAGTGGGTGCTGGCGCATGACCCCAATCAGGCAGACGCCCGCGCCCTGCTGGCTGACATTGAAGCAAGGCAAAATCCGCCGGTCACCCCCCTGCCGCAAACAACCCCCTCGCCTACCCCCATCCCCCTACCGTCACCCACGCCCGGCCTGATCAGCGACCCAACCGACGAATTAAATCGCATCCAACAGCTCATCAATAACGAAGCCTGGGACGATGCCATCAGCGCGCTGATTGCCTTTCAACTGCAATATCCCAGCTATGAACGGCTGCAAACAGACCGGTTGTTGTACAACGCTTATCTGACCCGTGGCCTGGAGATGATCAGCGGGGACCAGGTGGAGTTGGGCATGGCTTACCTGGATCAGGCCGAAAGGTTGGGCGATTTGCCCCAGGAAGCCCAAGATTATCGCTTGTGGGCGGAATTGTATCTGGCCGGCATCGCTTACTACGGGGTAAATTGGGAGATCGCCGCTTTGAATTTCCGGGAATTGTGCCTGGCGGCGCCGTTTTACCAGTCAGCCTGCGATCGGTTGATTGAGTCGTTGATTAATCTGGGGGACCAGTTTGCCTATGCCCAGGAGTGGTGCCCGGCGGAATCGTATTATCGGGAAGCCAGCCAATGGGGCGCGGCGGTCAATGACCAGATTGGGCAGGCGCAGGCGGGCTGTTTGTCGGCCACGCCGACGCCGGGAGCCATTACAGACACGCTTTCCATCACCGGCACGCTGCCGCTGAGCGATACAGAATCGGCGCCGTAAGCATGGCGCTTGTTGACAAGTATTATTAGACGATGGCTGAATTAGGGGAATCTTTAAGCGAGCGCGAACTAGACGTCATGCACTGCGTGGTGAATGGGGCGTCGAACAAGGAAGTCGCTTCAGAGTTATCGATTAGCGAGAATACGGTGAAGGTGCATCTGCGGAACATCTACACCAAACTGGGCGTTTCCTCGCGGACAGAGGCGACGACGGCCGCGCTGCAATTGGGTTTGGTGACGATTCCGGGGGTGGAAACGGCCGTAACCGATCCCCCGCCCACCGCCGACACGGCCGTCGACGAGCCAATTACTGAAGCTGAAGTCCTGGACCCGCCCGCGCCGCCCAAAAGAGCCGCCTGGCTAACGGCCGTTATCGTCGGCGGACTGATCGTGGCGCTGCTGCTCATCGTGGCCATCTTCGGCCGGCAAATGCTGGAAGCGCCGCCCACGCCCAGCCCCACGGCCACGCTGGTCCCCTTTGTCGAAGAGCCCATTGGCCAGACGCGCTGGTCGGTGTCACGGCCGTTGACCCGGCCAACGGCCAACATGGCCACAGCGGCCATCGGCCTGGACCTGTTCCAGATTGGCGGCGAGACGGCCGACGGCGTCGTGAACAGCGTCACCCGCTACGATACCCTGCAAAATGTGTGGCAAGAGATGGCGGCCAAGCCAACGGCCGTGGCCGACACCACCGCCGCCGTACTTTTTGGCGAAATCTACGTGCCCGGCGGCCGTCTAGCCGATGGCTCGCCTACCAACATCGTCGAAGCCTACAGCCCGGCCAACAACGCCTGGCGGCCCGTCGCCAATCTGCCCCTGCCCATCGCCGGCGGTCTGACCCTCAGCGACGGCAGTTTCATTTACCTCTTCGGCGGTTGGGATGGCCGCGCTGCCCTGGACACCGCGTTCCTCTACGACCTGAACACCGACAGTTGGCGGCCGCTGCCGCCGCTGCCCGAGCCCAAAGCCTTTGCCGCCGGCGGCCAGGTCACCGGCAAGTTATACGTGGTGGGCGGTTCAGACGGCACGAACACGCTGGCTTCCTGCCACACCTTCGATCCGACCAGCGAAACCTGGACCGAGTGCCCGCAGATGCTTGCACCGCGCGCCGGCGCCGGTTCGGCCGTCCTGTTCAACAAACTTTACGTCATTGGCGGGACAGGCAGCGACATCACTTTTAGTGAATTTTTCGACCCCAACACTGCCACCTGGCAAGTGGTAAACACCCCCATGCTCGAGGAACAATCCACCTGGTCTGAGATGGGCGTCACCAACGTCGAAACGCGCATTTACGCCATCGGCGGCCGGTTTGCCGATCAATTGCAAACCGGCAGTTACGTCTATACCCCCATCATTTACCAGACGTTCATCCCTGCCGCCTCTGCTGATGGGCCCGGCTCCCCCACGCCTACACCATAAAAAAACCTCCTGCTCAAGCAGGAGGTTTTTATCACTTCTTCTTTAACCAGTTACAACCAACTTCCACATTATGGCCGGAAAACAGCCGGCAGGAAATTCGAGAACATGGGCGGCTCGTAGGCGCAGGTGAATGGCGCGTAAGACAGCACCACATCATCGATGTAAATGCCATCCCCGGTGACGCCCGCGTCAGAGTTCAGGCGGAAGCGCAGCGCCACGTTGGCCTGATTTTCCAACTGCGGCGCGTCTAAGGTTACCTGCACCCAATCGGCTTGCAAGCCATTGAACAGATACAACGGGTCGCTGGTTACCCAGGTATTGCCGCCATTTAAGGAATATTCCAGATAGACATAATCATAGCCCGTTTCCAGGTCAAATTTAAACCAGCCAGAAATTTGCACGTCGCGCTTGCCGGACAGATCGTAGGTGGGCGAGCGCAGCCACGAGTTGGTGTCGTTCTGGTAATTGCCGCCGGGGCTGTCGGTCCAGGCGTGGGTTGGGCTGTGGGCCTGGAGCGTGGTGATCGCCCAGGAGTTCTTGATGCCGGCGGTCGTCCAGCCGGCCGTACCGCTTTCCACGTCGTTGTTGAAGATGTCGGCGCGCGGCAGCGGGATGGAGGCATTGATGGTGAAGGTTTCGGTGTAGACGCCCTCATTGCTGGTAATGGTCTTTTGGAAATCGAGGTCGGCACCACAGACAAAGGAATTGTCCAGGGAGAAGAGGAAGGGAGTGGTGTTGGTAAGGGTGCTGCCGGCGGCCACGTCGGGATAGGGGCTGGAAACGGCCGTTACCGTCACCCCCGGCGTCAGGCTGGCCAACTCGGCCACGACGTTGGTCGCCGTAATCGCGCCGCTGTTCAGCAATCCTTCCCATAGGCGGATATTTTTCTCACCCGGCTCCGGGTAGCCATTGTTGTTGCCGTAGGCCACGTCATCATCCACGACGTTGCCGGCCCCTTCCAGGAACGGCGCCGGCGCCAGCAAAATGTCTGTCGACGTCGTACTGCCGGTCAGAGCGACAACGCCATTAACGCTGCTGCTGGCCGGATAACCGGGCAGCAGCGGCTGCGCCGCCAGAGAATAGGTTTCGGCCGTCAGGGTGATGGTGTAATAACCGGTGCTGTCCGTCAGAACAGAGAGCGTGCCCCCAGGCCCATCGGCAACCACCGTCGCGCCGGGAATACCCTCGTTTGTAACAGAATTGCGAACGTAGCCATCCAGATACGCCTTCGGCACGCCGCAGGATGGGAATCTGAAGGAGGCAATGCGTGTCTGCCAGTTGGTGCCGGTGGTGGCGTAATACTCGGTGGTGTACCAGAAGGTGCAGTCATCTACCGGATCAACCGACATATGGCTGTAATCGCCCCAGCGCGAGTAGGTGAGCTGCCCGCCGGTTCCGGCGATAATCTGGCCTTCGGCCTGCGTCAGTTGGCCGGGTGTTTCGCCCGCCAGCCGCCCGGCGTAGCGAATACTCGGATACAGGTCGGAATTGGAGACGGAGTAGCCCACGGCCATGTTGCCGTCCTGATCTACCCCCACCGAACCCATCCAGCGATGATCGCTGTCCGGTTGGTAGGTGCCTTGTTGGGCGACAGAGGGTGTACCGCCGGGGTCTTCGACCTCGTACCAGCGCACGGCCGTTACCGCATTGCTGCCGGCCACCGTATGGTTAAACCAGAGAGAAGGTACGCCATCTACCTCGCGGTAAACCAACTGCATCATCGGCCGGAAGCTGAGGCTGTCCAGCAAAACGCTGGAGCCGCGCTGCGGAACCGAGGCGGCAATGGCAAAATCGGCGATGGGCAGTTGGGTGGGACCGGTGAGCGTGGAATTGCCGGGCGTGGTCCAATCGACGTCAAATTCCCAGAGCAGCAGCTTGTTGAGCGGTTCCACCGAGGCCAGGTAGTTGGGCGTGCCGGCCGGCGGCGTGGACAGCATGTGGGCCGGCAGCAAACTGCCAAAACCTGTTTCCGGCCCAAGATTGAAACTGACCGTCTGGACGGGGTTCCCGGCGAGCATCGCGCTCCGGTCAAAGGCCCAGATGTCGACGCCGCCCCAATCATCGTTGGGTTGGACGAACATGTTAAACGTAATGTAATACGCATCCGGCCAGACGCCCACTTTCGGGTAATCGTTCAGCGCCGTGGCGCTGATGGGGATACCATAAAAATACCAGCCACCGTTGACCGGATCACCGGTCTGGGAGATGGCCAGACATTCATAATAAGGGCCAGGGATGGCAAAATCGGTGATCAGCCAGCGGTCGGCTTCGCGATCATAAACCACTACAGGGTCGCCGTAGTTGTTGTTGTCGCAGGGCGTGCCGGTGCCAGAGAAAAAGGCATTGAAAGAAATGGGACCGGCCAGCGTGACGCCGGTGCTTTTATCAAAGATGGCGATAGAGGTGTTAACTGTCTGGATGTAATGATTGGGGCCAACGTCGCCGTTGGTGTCCGGCGGCCAGCCGCCGCCGCCGGTAGCAAAACTGATGCCGGGGAAGTTGGCCAGCGTGCCGGGCATCTGGCCAGCGCCCGGCGCGGTTTGCAAGATGGGGTCGGTCCAATTGACCAGTTGGGGCGCGCTGCCTTTCCGCTCGTTGCCGGGGGTTTGTTTGTAAGGAACGGGCGCGGCCGTGGGGCCGTTGCCGGTGGGCAAATCGAGCAGGCTGCCGTCGAATCTTGCCGGCGTAATCACCGGACCGATGGTTGGCTGCAAGGCATTGGCCGAAGCCGTTTGCGTTTCACCCAGTTCCGCCGCCCGCACGATTGGGGAATGCTGGCTGAGGGCGAGGGTGATGAAGAGGAAAACGGCCGTACCCAGCACCAATCCTCCCCATAACCAATGTTGATGACGTTTCATTTTTTCTACTCCTGATTAAATTTTTCTGGAATCTGGCAAAGTTGGCGTCATACGAGGATTTTTAAACGCCACCGTCCAGTTAAAACAAAGGGGGAAAGCCAGGTCAGTCACTCCTGGCTGAATCATGAGGCTCAGGCAGACAAATCCGTCTCCCTGGCCCGGGCCTCTTCGGCATAGGCGTGGCTGTAAAACCAGCTAATCAGCCGGGCGTCGGCCCAGGGTTTCAGGGCCAACATCAGCTCCACGCCGGGCGGCGATTGCAGCGCCGCCTCAAACTCCGCTTCCGAGGCGAAATACAATTCGTACATCATGTGGAAGCGCGAAGCGCCGCCGGGCTTGCCTGTTACGCGGCTGACTTCGCTTTTGAGCAAGCCCGGCAGTTGTTCGGCTAAAGGCAGGTGCGTGCCCGAAAAGAACTCTTCGAGTTGCACCTCGTCGTCCACACGTCGATAGATGGTGACAAATTTGAAGACCACAAGTCGCTCCAGGGGTGATCGGCCGGCAAAACCGGCTTGCTTAGGGCTGTTACTCCCAAATTTCAGCCAGGGCTGCCTTCAGCTCAGCGCGACGGGCCGTATACGCCGATTCCGCAATCTGCCCCTTCTCGTAGGACTCATCCAGAGCCACGATTGCCTGCAAGAGTTGTTCTCTCTCGTCGTCGACATCGTCGTATTCTTCTTCGTCGTCTTCTTCGGCGCGGCCGCGCCAGGTGCGCACGGTAAAGACGGCCAAACCAGCGACGACCAGCAAAGAGATGCCGCCGATGATCAGGTCTAGATTATTGTTGCCAGCCTGCACGGTGCTGCCGCTGGGAGAAGTGACCTGCGGACGGCCGTCCAGGGTCAGTTCTAGAGTGCTGCCCGGTGCGACGCCGGCCCGATTGTAGGTGGCAAAGCGGTTGCCGCCCATATCCTGCACGCCTAAATCTTCGAATCCTTCACCGGAAGCCGTCACCCCGGCGTCTTGCATGATCACGTTGGCGTTGGTGACCTGATAATGAATCGGGCGGCTTAAGGTAGCGCCGTCGTTGTAGGGCAAATCATACGAGACGATGAGGTTGAGACCGCCCGGCCCGGGATTTAGTGGGAAGGTGTCGGCCCAGCCAACGGCCGTTTGAATGACCTCATTGGCCGGGATGGTGGAATCCATTGATCCCAGCGCCCGCTGGAAGCTAACGTTCTCAGCCCCTTCCGGCAGCGAAATCTGCAAAGTTCCGGCCGCCGGATCGCCCGATTCGCCAACGAACACGCTGGTGCCATTGTTGCTAAAGACGTAAAACTCATCAACCTGCAGCTGATCGCCGGCAAAATTCAGCAAGATGTGCATCTGATCAATCGTCACTACGGCCGGGTCGCTGGTCGTGTTAAAGACGGTGACGGGCAGGGTTAGCTCCGGATTGGCCCGGTCGACGCGGGCGGCGTCGCTGCTAAAGCCGATGTCGTTGTAATCGGTGCTGACCAGGAAGACCCAATCTGGCTGCACGTCGGCGACGATGAACGAATAGCTGCCATCCGTGCCGATTGTGCCGGTCATGGTCATCATGGGCTGGAAGTTGGCGTCAAAAGCACGCAGTGTCACGTCCCCGGAGGACAAAATTTCGCCATTGGTGGCGTTGGTAACCACGCCGCTGATGGTGGCAGCGGCAATGGGTTCGGGCGGTGCGCCGGGCACAACGTAACGGTAGCTGAAGGTACGGCCGTAATCCACCACCGCCCAACGCTCGTCATCGGTCAGTTCGTAATCGTGCGCCGGGATGCCATTGTTGGCGATGGCGTTGAAGACGTCTTCGTTGCTGCGGTTGTACCAGTAAGTTAGATCGGTCAGGTTGGTAGGCGGCGTTTCTTGCGCGGCGGCGTCTGGACCGTCGCCCTGGCCGGTTTCGCCGTGGCAGGCGGCGCAGCTTTCGTCGTAGAGGGTCTGGCCCTGATCGATGGCTTCTGGCGGAGTGGCCAGGCTGTAAACGGCGGCAACCAGATCCCAGCGGTTGGTTTCGTTGATCGGGTTGGTCTGGTTGGCCGGGCCAAAGGGAGGCATGCCGGCATCCAGACGGCCGTCGGTGATCACGCTAAACATTTCGGCCGGAATACGCGTGCGGCGGAATTCCGGGTCTGTGTAATTGGCCGGTGGTTTTTCCAGGCGGGAAGCCATCTCCCCGTCGCCCTGCCCGGCCGGGCCGTGGCAGTTGGCGCAGCGGTCGGCAAAGAGGCTCAGGCCGACTTCGGCGTCGGGGGGCGCGCCGGGCAGCACGGGTTCCTGGGCGGCGACGACGGCCGTCGCCAACAACAAAAGGCCGATTAACAGGGCAAAAATGGTTAAACGGCCGTAAGGAGCAGTTAGGTGTTTTCTATCCATCATGAAGTTTCGTTTATTGGGATGCTGCCGGTTGGGCGTTCAGGCCGGCGTGACAGTAAGTTGATGCCCACAAGCCACACAGAATTTGTCGCCGGTGTCCACAGGACGACCGCATTGGGGGCAAAAATTGGCGTGGCCGTTGGCGGGCACGGCCGTTTTGGTCTGGCTGCGCCGCCGGGCGATGGCCTGTTCGATATCATCGGTTGGCGCTTGTCGCCGCCGGGTAATAGCCTGTTCGATGGGATCCGGGGCCGGTTGATCGGTCGTTGTCGGCGCGGGGGCTGACGCGGCCACGGCCGTAGGCGCGCCCAGGCTGTCCAATTGCTGCAGCACTTCAGCAGCCGCAGCTACCAGTTCCGCGCGCTGCGGTTCGTACACTTCCGACGGTATCTTGCCGGTATCAAAATCGAAATCTAAGGCACGCACCTCTTCTAACAACGCTTCTTTTTGCAACAGAAGCGTCTGACGTTGACTGCGAGCGCGGCGCTGCTTGCGCTCCTCCGGCAGCAACAGGGGTTGTGCAAGGAAAAGGCCCACCAGGATGATGAGGGCCAGACCAATTAAGATAGAACCTGTTGTCATGATTAACGGTCAGTATTCAGTGGGCAATCAATTCAACAACAGGGAACCGGCGCCACATGCGCCCAGCGGTTCCCTGTTGGGTTACCTGTTCACCGTTTACCGACTCCCTCCTTCCTTTCGCTTCACTCAGCTAACAGCCGGTCTACCATAGTGGTTAACGTCACCTGATCGACCGGGCCAATTTGTACGTGGGCAATCTTACCATCTTTACCAATAAAAAACGTTTCCGGCACGCCGGTAATCTCGTAATCGTTGGAAATGGAGGTGCCCAAATCTGGGGCATTGGGGTAGGTGACGCCAAATTCCTTTAAATAATCCAGGGAATTGGGCTCCACGTCGGCGTAAGCGATGCCTAACATGACGACATCGCCGTTTTGATACTGCCGCCATACCTGCTCCAGGAGGTCAGCCTCGACGCGACATTCCACGCACCAGGATGCCCAGAAGTTGAGGACGACGACTTTGCCTTGCATATCGGCCAGGGAAGCCGACGGCCGTTCTTCCCACTCGTAGCCGTTAAAATACTCCATCTGGAAAGCAGGGGCAACCTGGCCCTGTTCGGGCCGGGTCTTGTTGGCATTCATGAGACCCCAGCCCACCAGCGCCAGGATGCCAATCACTACCAGCCACAACAAGACCATCACCAAACTAATCTTCTTCTTGGGCTTCTCTTCAACAACCGATTCAGCGGTCGAAGGGATTGATTCTGTACTCATAACATTCACTCTTCCCAGGCGAAAGCCTTGTTATTTTTTATGCAACTCTTGTTCGATGCGGGCGGCGTAGTCGTCGGAGGAAGGGGGCGGCGGGGAAACGGCCGTGTCCATTCCCGGCCCGGTCGCCGCGGCGTTTTCTGTGCGAATGCCTTGCAAGTAACGGGCAAAAAATACCAGGCCCAAAACGACGGCCACAATGGGAAACAGCCACAGAATCAGGTTTACGCCTTCCCGCGGCGGCTTGGCCAGCACGCTGTCGCCGTATTGCCGGGCAAAATAATCGTAAACGTCCTGGGCAGTTTCGCCCTCAGACAACTTGGTGCGAATCAGTTCGCGCCAGTCGGCGCACGCTTTGGTGCCGCACACGTCTAACGGGGTATTTTCGCACACAGGGCAGTACAGGTCTTTGGCGACCTGGTTGACCTCGTCATCGCTTACCTGGCGCACGACCGGCGGCGTTTCCGGCTCACCTTCCTGGGCCAGTACAGAAACGGCCGTGCCCAGCACCAGCAACCCAACCAACAAACCAACCAGCCAGGTGAACGAATTGTGTTTACGCATGGTCATCAATCTCCTACAGCCCCCAGGGCTACCCGCTGCCGCCGCGCTTCCAAAACCTCTTCTTGCTTGCGATCTGGCCAGGCAGCAATCAACGTGCCAAACACAAAGATCAGGCCGCCAGCCCAAACCCAGTTAATCAACGGGTTTAGATAGACGCGGAAGGTCGCCTCGTTGGCCGACGTGGGTTCCCAATTGACCAGAAGGACGTAAAAATCTTCGGTGATGGTGGACCGGGCATCCGGGATGGTCATCGGCTGGCCGGTACGTGTGTAGAGTTCGGACTGGGGTGTAAGATTGGCGACGAGACGGCCGTTATAAAACACATCCACATTCGCCTCGGTCACCAACAAGTCGTCCGGACCAGCATACCGGGTAGCGCCGTTAAACACCATCTCGTAATTGCCCAGCGTAATGCTTTCACCACTGGTAATGTGCATCTGTGTCTGCTGCTGGTACAACTCCGACCCGATGATGCCAAACGCCATCACCAACACACCCAGGTGAATCCAATAACCGCCATAACGGCGGCGATTCCGCCCCATCAAGTTCGTAAAGGCTGCCCACACAGGCTCACCCCGCTTCATCCGGGCGCGCGTCCCTTTCCAGAACTCCATCAGCGTCAGCAGCAGCGAAAACGTCACAATCCAGACGCCCAGCAGCGCCGCCCAAAGCCGAACACCCAGAAAGAAGAGCGCCACAACGAAGACCAGAGAAGCTACCGCCGGCCACAAGACAGCCTTTTGCAGCCGCTGCACACTGGTACGATACCACATTGTCAACGGCGCCACCCCCATCAGCAGCAGCAAGGCCGCAAACAAGGGTGCCAGCGCCTGCTTATAAACGGGCGCCCCTACAAACCCCTTCTCCCCGGTCACCAATTCCGAGAAGATCGGGTAATACGTGAACAAAAACACCACAGCCAAAATGGCAATGATGATGAAGTTGTTATACAGAAATGCCGCTTCGCGCGACAAAAAGGAGTTGAGCTGGTTCTCGGAACTGAGCAGATCACGCCGTTTCGTCATCCAGTAAGCAGAAAAGACAAACATGATGGCGATAAAGGCAAAGAAGAAGGGGCCAATAGCCGATTGGGCGAAAGAGTGAACAGAAGAAATCACCCCGCTGCGCACCACAAACGTGCCCAGGATCACTAGACAGTACGTCAACACGACCAGGAAAATGTTCCACATTTTGAACATATCCCGTTTTTCCTGGATCATCACCGAATGGAGAAAGGCAGTTCCCGCCAGCCAGGGCATCAGCGAAGCATTTTCCACCGGATCCCAGGCCCAGTAGCCGCCCCAGCCCAACACGTCATAGGCCCAACGGCCGCCCAAAATAAGGCCCAGGCTCAAGAAAAGCCAGGCCACCAGCGTCCAACGGCGCGTGTTGCGAATCCAGCGGTCGTCAAGCTGTTTGGAAATGAGCGCCGCCATGGCAAAGGCATAAGGAATAACAAACCCGGTGAAGCCCAGATAAAGCATCGGGGGATGGATAATCATCCCGGGATGGCGTAGCAGCGGATTCAGGCCGTTGCCGTCCGGCGGCGCCATAGCCAGACGCGCAAATGGATTTTCGATGAAGGCGGAAATACCCAGGAAAAACACCTGGGTCATGCTCGTGACGATAATGACGTAAGGCATCAGGCCCAGGTTTTGCCGCCATTTGCGAGCCATCACGGCCGCGGCAAACGCCGCCATCAGGAAGTTCCAAAACAGTAAGGAACCGGCCTGCCCACCCCACAAGGCCGTCACTTTCAGGTAGGTCGGCATGTCAATACTGCTTACCCGCCAGACATATTCAACCGAAAAATCGTTGCGCAGAATGGACAGAATGAGCATTCCGGCGGACAGGGTCACGAGCGGCAGCACCACGACGGTCGCATTACGTCCGCTCTCAATCCAACCCGGTTTGTTATTCCGGTTGCCATACCAGGCAGAAAAAGCGGCATAAATGGACACGCCAAAGGCCATAATCAAGGCAATATAACCAATATCAGGAATCATAGGGTTTCTCCGTCAGGCATGATCATTCTAAGAAAAGGGGCGTCCAACTGGTCCGGCTTCTGGCTGGCAGTTGGGTATCCAGGAAATGATAGCCAGGGAATGGGGGTGAATTGAATCGTGTTATATGGTGGGGGGTGGAAACGGCCGTTTCCACCCCCCACCACCGATATTTTAAGACGCCTGGGATGGGTCCATCTCTTCGTAGCGCGTCGGGCATTTCAGGAACAAACCACCTGGATTGGCCATAAACACACCATTGTTGTCCGCCGATCCTTCCACCAAAGCCTGCGCATGATCTTGCAGCAGGTCCGGTTTCGGCTCATTCAATACCACAATGTGCAGCCGCTGCCCAGGATTTTCCGGATTGTCGGCAATATCGAATTCCAAACGGGAATTGGCCGAATCAATCACAGTGTATTGCACCGTGTCGCCTAACACATAACCGGACACCCGCAAATCGCGTCCGATCAGACGGCTTTGTTCCGCGTAAAACTCGTCAACCGTCTTATAGAGCTGCGTGCTGCCGCTCATCGCGTTGACAACCAGGTAACCAATGGCCGCGATCAATAAGATGCCAGCCACCGCAAACTTCCACCGATTATTCTTTGGTTGGTCCAGGGCGATGGTTCCACCACTATTGGTCCATGATGTGTTAGCCATATCTCAACTCCTAAAAATAGTTTTCAAATCGGACGCCAAACTGTCCTGATTTCTAACAATACTTATTCTTCTTCTTCCCAACCGATCTCATCCGGCGTGACCGCTAAAATTGTCAGCGCCTGGGCTTCAAATGCTTCTGGTACAACCACATGTCCTGTACCCAGTTTACCAACAATCAGGCCAGTTGCCTGCCCGGCGCCTTCCTGCCAGGCGCGCGCCGGTATACCTTCCGCCCGTAAGCGCCCCACAATAATTGTGGCCTGCATGATACCGAAGGTATGAGCGACTGTCACCCACCGCACTTCTTCATGGCCTGAAGATTTTGCGCTTTCTTCTCCTGTAATCAGAGGAATTTTGGGCGAAAGTGACTCACTCATAAATAAAAATTTTCAGCAAACTTTAATCTCAGAAAATCGACGCGCTATTTTGTGAAGATTATACTGTGCTTCAGACCAATATAGAAAGACTTTAAGCAAACCTCTAACGAATTCTCACAATAGCAAACAAAGGGTGAGCGCGACAAAGAGCTTCGGGTGGGGTTGAAGGTGTTTTCGTGAAAGCCGAGCAAATCTACGCAGTTAATCTGATAAGGTTAACCCTTCTATGGCAAACAAGTATAAGAATTTGTTATGCAAGTGTCTACCGCTAATTATCATAGGCAATATGTGATGGACGTCACCGGTTGGTATGACAAATGTCGTCGTGCTAGAATGTACTCTATCATATTACGGCCGTTCCCCAAACCGGCCCCAACAGGACAAAAGTAACCTGCCATGCAAGTTCTGGAAACATTTTTAGACGATCTGGACCAAAGCCGCGAGCGCCTGCTGGTCGCTTTAGAACTTTTGCCCGACGAAGCCCTGCTCACTCCCGGCGTTGTCGGCGATTATTCCATCACCGACTGCCTGGCCTTGCAAACCGCCTGGGAAGCGGAATTGGTCACCGGCTTTATGCGCCTGGACCGGGGGCAAAAGCCGGAAGCCCTGCTGCAAGCCCTGGCCCAACCAGAAGCGTATGATCAACAGCGCGTGGCCGAAAACCGCGCCCGCAGCCTTGACGCCATTTTTGAAGACTTTCAACGCGTGCGGGTGCAGGTGGAGGAATGGCTGGAAGAATTTTCCGAGAAAGATCTCACCAAACCGCAGCGCTTCCCCTGGTTTCAGGGGCGTTCGCTGCTGCAACTGACGGCCGTTCTCACTTATGAGCGCGAAGCCGGTTACATCCCGGCCATCGAAGCCTTCGCCGCCCAATGGGCCGACGATGAGGCCGAGCCAGATGCCAACCTGCTCATCCCGCTCACGGCCGTTTCCCTGGAGGAACCCGATGACTACCCCAACAACAACCACAACCACGACAACCAGCCAGATTGACCCCGCCGTCTATGCCGCCGCGCACGAAACGGCCGTCTTTGTCGACCGCAGCACGCTGGGCATGCTCAAATTCAGCGGCGCCACCCGGCTGGACCTGATCAACCGCATGTCGACCCAGGCCGTCAAAACGCTGCCGGCCGGGACCGGCGCGGCTACCATCCTCACCACCGACGTCGGCCGCATCATCGACCGCCTCATTCTCTACGCCGCCACGGATGCCGTCTACGCCCTTACCGGCGAGGACAACGCCGATTTTATCGCCCGCTACCTGCTGCGCTTTGTTTTTTTCAACGATGACTTTCAGGTGCAGGACCTCAGTGCGGAAACGGCCGTGTTTGGCGTGTATGGTCCCCAGGCTGGGCAAAAGCTGGCCGCGGCCGGCTTCCCCGAAACCGACCTACTCCACCACCACTGGCGGCAGGCGGAAATCGACGGTGTCACCGCCTACCTCCACCGCACCGATCCTATCGCCGGCGATGGTTATCTGGTGACGGCCCAACTGGCTGACAAAGAAGCCGTCCAGACCATCCTGCGCCGCACCGGACTGATTCTCGCCGATGACGCCGCCTTCGACTATCTGCGGCTGGAAAGCGGCCAACCTCGCTTTGGCCGGGAACTGACCCAGGAGTACATCCCCCTGGAAGCTAACCTCTGGGATGACGTTTCCTTTAAGAAGGGCTGCTACATCGGCCAGGAAATCATCGCCCGGTTGGAAAGCCGGGGCAAACTGGCCAAGCGCCTGGTCAAACTTTCCCTGGACACTCCGGCCGAGCCGGGCAGCGATCTTCTCGCTGCCGGCAAAAAGGCTGGCACGCTCACGTCGGTGGGCATCGGCCCGGCAGGCATACTGGGCCTAGGCTACGTAAAAACGGCCGTGCTGGACGAAAACACCCCGCTGCGGTTGGGTGAAACGGCCGTTACCCTCCGCTAAAAATCCCCCCATCCACCCCATACCGCCGAAGCCGCCGGCTGCTTTCGCCCGGCGGCTTTTTGCATTTCCTCGACAAAATCCGGGCAAATCTAATTTTTGTCCAATTTAGTTATTGACAAAACCTCTACAATCTGCTAACCTACTAAGCGTTAGGTAGTTAGGCAGGTAAAGATTAATGATGATTGCTCTACAGGAAAACCAAAGCGAAGCCCGCGAACGTGTCTTACAAGCCGCCGAAACCCTCTTTCACCAACGAGGCTATCAGGCAGTGACCATGCGCGATCTGGCCGAGGCGCTCGACATGCGCCAAGCTTCGCTCTACTACCATGCGCCGCAAGGCAAAGAACAGCTCTTTGTCGAAGTGACCGAGCGCGGCCTGGCCCGCCACCAGCAAGGCTTACGCCAGGCCATCCGCCAGGCCGGTCCAGACATTCAGGCCCAGTTACAGCGAGTGGCCGATTGGTTTGTCGCTCAGCCACCGCTGAAACTATTCAGCATGGCCGAAGCCGACATGCCGGCGCTGGCCGAGGAAAACGCCGAATACCTCTTGCAGTTGGCCGAAGAAGCGCTTTTCCAACCGCTCATCGACGCCTTCGCCGCAGCCCAGGCACAGGACCAAATCCGCGCCATCAAACCAGAACGGTTGGCCGGACTCTTTTTAACCATGATTGAAGGGATTTTGTACACCGGTCGGGCTTACCAACAAGGCCCCACCCCACAAGCCCTGGCTTACGAAATGATCGACATTTTGCTCAATGGGCTACGGCCGTGTTGAGCCTGGGGAGTAGGAAAATATTATGACACTTTCAGTTTCTTTATTTCTGGCATTCAAAGAATTGTGGCGCAATCGCGGCCGTTTTTTCCTGGTGAGCCTGGTCATCGCCCTCATCACGCTGCTGGTCATCTTCCTGGCCGGGTTGGGTGAAGGGTTGGCTACCGCCAACAAGGAATACCTGAGCAATTTACGCGGCGAACTGGTCGTTTTTCAGGACCAGGCTAACCTGTCGGTTTTGTCCAGCCAGCTTGGCCGCTCCAACATGAACGACATCCGCCGCGTGCAGGGTGTTGCCGACGCCGGCGCAATTGGCGCCAGCAGCGTCTTCATCGAATACCCCGGCCAGGACCCGGAAGCAGAGCCGGTCTCTTATTCCCTGGTTGGCGTGGAGCCGGGGCGTCCGGGCGAGCCGGCCGTCACCAGCGGCCAGCAGTTGGCCGGGCTGCGCGCCAATGAAGTGCTCATCGACCAGCGGGTGGCCGACGAGACCGGGCTGCAAGTAGGCGATACGCTCACCGTGAAATCGACTCAGGGCGGCATTGATGAATTTTACCCCCTGACCATCGCCGGCATCACAGCCAGCCAGCAATATTTCTTCCAGGCTTCCATCTTTGCCCCCTTGTTCACCTGGGACAATATTCGCCCCAAGCCGGTGATTGACGGCGGGCAGAGCGAACTGACCTACAACATCGTCAATGTGAAGCTGGAAAATCCGGCCGATGAAGCCGAAGTGATCGACCGTCTGCAAACCCAGATCAGCGGTATTGAGGTCGTCAACGTGGTCACCGCTTACGAAAATTCGCCTGGCTATGCGGAACAGCAAAGCACGCTGAACACCCAGCGCGGGTTTACCCTGTTGATTGGTGTGCTGGTGGTGGGCGGCTTTTTCCAGATTCAGACGCTGCAAAAGGTGGGGCAGGTCGGGATGTTAAAGGCGCTGGGCGCGTCCAATCCCCTGGTTGCCCTGGCCGCCACGACGCAAATTGTCACTACAAACCTGCTTGGCGTGTTGATTGGCGCTCTGGCCACGCTGCTGCTGGCGCTGGGGCTGCCGCCAAACATTCCGATTATTTTTACCGGGCCGCAGGTGGTGATTGCGATTTTAACACTGCTTTTTATCGGGCCTCTGGGCGGGTTGGTGTCCATCCGGTTCCTGGTTCGTGTCGAACCATTGCGCGCCCTGGGATTGGCTTCTTAGGTCAAGCGCCGGGCAAAGCCCTTCGGGTGCATCGTGAAAAATAGATGAACCCGAAGGGTCTGGTTAACTAAACACAAAAAGCACACAAAAGGTGGCTGAAATGAAATCTACTCTGGCAACACAAAACATTACCAAACAATATCAACTTGATGAAGCGACGATTACGGCCGTTGACAACGTTTCCATCGAATTATTTCCGGGCGAATTCGTGGCCCTGGTTGGCCCCAGCGGGTCCGGCAAAACCAGCATGCTGGCCATGATCGCCGGGCTGCTTTCGCCCACCAGCGGCCAGATCATGCTGGGCGGCGAAGAAATCAGCCAGATGAGCGAAGCGCAGCTTACCAAATTCCGGCGGCGCAAAATTGGGTTCACTTTTCAATCCAACAACCTGGTACCGTTTTTGAACGTGCAGGAGAACGTGGAATTGATGCTGCGGTTGAACGGCCGTTACGACAAACAAGGTCGCGACCGGGCCATTGAACTCTTGCAGCGGCTGGGCCTGGGCGACCGCCTGAAAAACCTGCCCTCACAGCTTTCCGGCGGCCAGAAGCAGCGCGTGGCCATCGCCCGCTCGCTCATCCACGATCCAGACCTGGTGCTGGCCGACGAACCCACCGCCAGCCTGGACACCACCCTGGCTTACCAGGTAGTCGAAACCTTTGCCGAACTCATCCACGAGCAAAACCGCATCGGCATTATGGTCACCCATGACCTGCGCATGTGCCGCCACGTGGATCGCGTTATCCAGATGGTAGACGGCAAGCTGGAAGGCATCATCAGCGATCGGGCCGCGATTGAAGCGCTGGCCGGCCTGGAAAGCCATCCCCCGTCTGCGGCCAACGGCCACAGCAATGGCAAAATCAAACAAAATGGTTTCGTTCAGACGCCCACAGGCATAATGACCCCTGCACTTTCTTAATAACCATTGATTACAGCTTCGCCAGATTGGACCAATCTCCAAGATTGGTCCAATCTATTCGCCGCCGAAAAAACCCGCAGGTAAATTATGTTCACATACGGCGTCATTTCGTTGTTGGATGAAACCCATTACGAAAAAGTTGAAGCCATCTGGCAGGAACTACGCCAGCGCTTTGGGGTGGGCAGTCCCCAGGTTGTGCATTTCCCCCACTTTTCTTATCACATCGCGGAACGGTATGACACGGAACAGTTGAACGCCGTTTTAGCAGCGGCGGCCAGGGGAACACGGCCGTTCACCCTCAGCGCCGCCGGATTCGCCCTCTTCCCCGGCCCGGAAACAGTGCTTTACATCCCCATCAGCCGCAGCCCGGAACTGGCCCAACGCCACGCCGCCCTCTGGCCACAGGTAGAAGCTGTTTCCGGCGCCAGCAGCCCTTACTACGCTCCCCCGTCCTGGTTCCCCCACATCACCCTGGCCCAGGGCATGGCAGTCCGCGACAACCTCGGCCCCATCTGCCAATGGCTGCAGCAGCAGCATATCGCCTGGACCGTCACCATAAACAATTTCTGCCTCGTTGCAGAAACTGGACACGGCCACGAACTCGTCAGCCGTGTCCAGTTCTCTTAAGGCGGGGCAGCCTCGGCGCGCCCCTTACAGCGTAATCACCTGATCGGGCGGATTACCGGCCAGAGCCGCATACAAATCGGGGAAACAGCCGACGGCTACGCCGGCCACGGTGTTGACGGTTTCAATGTCGCCGGGAGTGGCACGGCCGTTTCCCTCAGCGTCACACCAGCGCGGCTCGCCCTCTGCCAGATTGCGCTCCAGAGCGCACATATCGCACATCATCAGCAAAATGCCCTGCTCGCGGGCCACCTTCGCCAGGCGCTCCCCCAGCGGATCACCGGCGCGCAGCACAAAGGTATTGTCGTCAAAGAAAAACATTCCTACGACTTCAACGCCGTGCGTCCCCGCCTCAAGCTGCGGCAAAATCATCTTACCCAACTTGTAACTGGCCGAACGGGGCAACGCAAACACATAGGCAACTTTCATCAGAACCTCCAAGGTGGTTGATCAGTAGTCTCCCCCGCAGGCATTGTAACCGAAGCGGCGAACATGGGGCAAAAGACGGCCGTTCCCTACCCCTCCGCACTCCCCACATTCAAAACATGCAGCGCCAGCAGCGCATACTCCGGCCGGGTCGCGCCAAACTCAGCCAGACGGACGGCGCATTCCGCCAAAATGGTCTGGTGGAGCGGCGCAAGTTGGGCGACTGGCAGTTCGGCCAGGAACCGGCTCAGGAGCGCAAAGCCTTCGTCCAGGTCGCCCAGGCTGAGGGCGGCGGCGCAGTCGGTGAGATAGGCGGTGGTGACGGCCGTTTCCGCCACCCCACCCCACTTTTTCTTAACGGCCGTTACCGTCTGCGCCAGCACCGTGCCCGGCTCCACCTTGAGCTGGCGCTGCAGTTGCACAAAATAATGCTCATCGCCCACCAGGCGCGCCAGGGCCAGCGCCAGTTCCCGGCGCAGCATCTCGTCGGTCTCCTCATACAGCAGCCGGGCCAGTCGCGGCGCCCCCTCCGCCACCTGCAGCTGCCCCAATGCCGAAGCATAAGCAATCCGCAGACCATGGTCCCGCTCCGTTTCCAACCGCGCCAGAAGCTGCGGCGCGACAGAATCATCCCCCAGCGTGCCCAACGACCGGGCGCTGTGAGCACGAATCGAACGATACTCCGAATCCAGCGCCGCCAGCAGCGGAACCCGCGCCCGGTCATCGTGCATACGCCCCAAGGCCCAGGCGGCCATCACACTTAGCGCCGGATCCGTGCTGTGCAGCACCTCGGTTAGCGCGTCAATCAGCTGCTCATCCGGGCGCGTGCGGCCGATGGCCACAATCGCCTCAAAGCGCACGTTAAACCGGGGATCGCTCAACGACTCCAACAGCTCTTCGGCTGTGAGCAGACTTCTGGCCTGCCCCAGGCGCTCGGTCATGCGCACCGTGGCCTCTTCGTCGCGGGCCATGTGGTAGCGAATCATCGACTCGACGGCCATGAACGGGTTGCCGCGCAGCATAAAACCGGCGAACTTGCCCATGCTCACCGTACTGTCGCGCTGCACGCCGCGAAAGAAAAACAGGCTCGCCAACGGCAGGGTCAGACCCATCAGAAACAGCGGCGTGTAAGGATTCAGATTGATGACCAACACCTGGCCCGACACGTCCTGGGCCAGGTCCAAAATCCAGCCGCCGGCCAGTTGGCTCAGACCGCCGGCCAGGCCAATCCAGGCATAATACAGCGCCATGTAATCGCTTTTTTTGTCGGGCGGCACCACACGCACAAACAACAGCCGGGCCGAGCCGATGGCCCACCCCATGTTGGCCACGCCCTGCAACACAGCAATGCCCAGCGCTACGTACAGGCTGATCGGGCTGTTTTGGGGCATCAGCAGCCAGAAAACCGGCAGAAAAACCCGCAAGAGCACCCCGGATAACATCACCGGGGTGCTGCCGTAGCGGTCCGCGGCCCAACCCCAGGCGTAGACCGACACCAGGCTGCCGACCAGCGTACCGTTCTGCAGTAAGATCACCTGGCCGTCGCTCAGCCCCACTTCTTCGCGCATGAAGAGCGGCAAAAAGGAGGTCATGGGGGTGGTGGCCAGGGTCATCAGGGCAATGGCCAGCAAGTAATTGCGAAAGCTAGCATCGCGGATGGCCGCGCCCAGCTGGCGGTGGGCAGAACGGGCTTCGGCGGGGATGGGGTGGCCGCCGGGGATGAAGGAATAAGCCCAAACGGCCGTAAAGCCAGCCACCACCCCCGCGCCAATCAGCAGCATAAAGCCGGTCAAATCGTCCGCGCGATCAATGACAAATCCGGCCACCGCCACCGCCAAAATGCCAATAATGGTCGTGAAAAAATTATCCAAAGCGGAAAATTTGCCGCGCACGTGGTTGGGCACGTATTCCTGCGTCCAGGGATATTTGCCGGTTTCGCCGGTGGCCCGGCACAAGGCAAACCCGGCCACGATCACCCCCACGTAAACGATGGTCGCTGCTTCGCCAAACCGCGCCAAAACCTGGGACGTCAGCAGCAGCAGGGCGGTAATGACCGTGCGCAGCGCCCAAAAGGTGAGAAAGGTGCGCTTATAGCCAAAGCGGGCTACCGCCGGGGCAATCACCAGGGCGATCAGCCCGGCAAAGGGGAAGAAAGACAGCAGCACCCCAATTTCCCCTTTGCCCAGGCCCAGCGCGTCCAAAAACAAAATGAACACAGAACCAAAAAAGGTGAATTGCACGAAGATGGCGTTGGCGGAGTCGCCGGCAATGCTCCAGCGCAAGCCGCGCATTTTTTCAACGGTGGTGGGCTCGGCAGGAACTGGTAAGGGGGTCGTCATGGTGGTTTCCTTCTCTTGGTCTCCAAGTACGCCTAGACTATAACACAGGTTGCCGCGATAAGAAGGGGTCCCGGCGGCAAGGAAGGCGCGCTTCCAGTGGTCAGAAAACAAGAATGCCCCGTTGGCTCCAGGGGGCAGACCTGTTACAATCCAGAGACCATGACCAGACATAAAGACCGGGAATTCGGTCAGAATTTATTTGCGCGTTTGGAAGAGATCACGGCCGTTACCGCCCCCCATCGCCCCGATTTCAGCTACCAGCGCCAGCTCGAAGCCCAACGCGGCCGAGAACTGCGCAAAATGAAAAAGTTTCGCTTTCAACTGCTGCACCGCTGGCTCACAGAGCATTTCGCTCCCTGCCGTGTCGCCGACATCGCCGGCGGCAAAGGACTGCTGGCCCACTTGCTGCAACAAAGCGGCTGGCAGGCCACCGTCATCGACCCCACTTACCAGCCGCTGCCCGGCAAATACAAAGACATCGCCACCGGGGAGCGGGTGCGCCTGGCCGCCGCCGACACAGTTCAATATTTGGACAAGCCTTTTAGCCGCGACATGGCCGCCTCATTCGATCTGCTGATAGGCATGCATGCCCACGGCTGCAACGTCGCCATCATCGACGCTGCGGCGGCGACCGGCTGCGGCTTTGTCCTCTTTCCCTGCTGCGTGATCGATGAACCGCTCATTCCGCCGCCAGGCGTCCACTGGCTGGAAAGCCTGGCCGATTATGCGGTGCAAAAAGGACGGGCCGTCGCCCCATTTCAACTCAATTTTAAGGGACAAAATATTGGCCTGTACGATGCCGGCAACCTCCAGGTGAAGCATGAAGCCGATTTTTCAGCAGTAGCTTAAACAATCCTGTACTGTTTCCCTCTCTACCCAAATTTGCGTTAGACTTGCTAGACTCAAGATAGAAATTTACAAGACAAATGACGCACATGGTGCGCAACGAGGCGGGCTTCGAGCGATCGTGTCCGTTTTTTAGAATTGGCGTGACCTGGCGTAAACGATTCACTACATCATCCGTGATCCAATTGGAGATAGGTTCATGTTCATTTTGCTGGCCCTGATTATTTTGAACGGCGTTTTTGCCATGTCAGAAATTGCCGTCGTTTCGGCGCGCAAGGCGCGGCTGCAGCAGCAGGCTGACGAAGGCAGTAAACGCGCTCAGGCGGCCTTGGGCCTGGCGCGCAACCCGGAAGATTTTCTGTCGACCGTGCAAATCGGCATCACGCTCATTGGCATTTTGATGGGCGCATTTGGCAGCACGGGCATCGCCGCTTCGTTAGCGCCTTACCTGGCGAAGCTGCCTCTATTGGAAGCCTACGCCCAGGAATTGAGCAGCTTCATTGCCATTGCCCTGGTTACGTACCTCTCTTTGCTGCTGGGCGAACTTGTACCCAAGCAAATCGGCCTGGGCAACGCCGAAAAGATATCCGGGCTGATTGCCGCGCCCATGCAGTTGTTGGCCACGCTGACACGGCCGTTGGTCTGGTTTCTCAGCTTCTCCAGCCGGGCCATCATGAACTTGCTGCCCATCCAGCCATCGCACGAGCCGGCCGTCACGGAAGCCGAAATCCAGATGATGCTGGAGCAAGGCACGGAAAGCGGCGTGGTTGACCCGATTGAGGAAGAAATCGTGGAGAAGCTCTTCCGTGTGGGCGACCTGCGCGTGAATGACCTGATGATTGACCGCACGGACATCGTCTGGCTGGATCTGGACGATGCGCCGGAGATTTTGCGCGAAAAAATTAGCGGCAGCGTGCATTCGCGCTACCCGGTAGCCCGCGGCGACCTGGATAACATTCTGGGGCTGGTGTTTGTGAAAGACCTGCTGGTGCAAACGCTGGGCAACGAAAGCCCGCAGCTAAAAATCGCCCTGAAACCGGCTTTGTTTGTGCCTTCGGGCCTGCCCGTCTATAACGTGCTGGAACGGTTCAAGGAGGCGATGACGCAAATCGCTTTTGTGATCGACGAGCATGGCGGCATTGAAGGGCTGGTGACGTTTAACGACTTGCTGGAAGCCATCGTGGGGGATGTGCCGGAGCATGGCGATCCGGCTGATCCAATCGCCGTGCGCCGCGCCGACGGCTCCTGGTTGATTGACGGCAAGCTGTCCATTGAGGATTTTAAGCAGTTGTTCGACCTGAATGAAGTGCCGGAAGAGTCGGAGAACTATTTTCAGACGGTGGGCGGGTTTGTGATGAGTTATTTGGGACGCTTGCCGCAGTCTGGCGACCATTTTGAATGGGACGGCCTGACGGTGGAGGTGATGGACATGGATTGGCGGCGGGTGGACAAGGTGCTGGTGAAACAAGCGGGCGTAGAGGAAGAGGAGTAAGCGGGGGACGAAAGGGGAAACGGCCGTTTCCCACCACCACCAACCTTCACCCACCCCCGACTGCGTCACCCACAATCGCGTCATCCCTACCGGCGTTTGCCCGCCGCTTTGGCCAGATTTTCCGCCGCGCGAAAGCGCACCATGCGCTCGATTAAATCATACGGGATAGGCTGATCCAGCGGAAACTGCACCGACCCCTTGCCAGTTTTGTAAACAGATAACTCCTCTTTAAACGCCTCAATGCCGGTCGGTATGGGGTAAAAACCAATGTGCTTTTGAAAAGCGGCAAAATGAACCAGGTTGCCCTTCAGCGTAAAGGTGGGCATCTGGTATTTGATGGTTTCCTGGGCTTCGGGCACGGCCGTGTGAATGATGGCTCGAATTTTCTGCAATATGGCCTGCACGTCCGCCGGGAAACCGGCGATGTACGCGTCAATCGTCTGGGGCGCTGTTTCTTCAGTTTTCATCTTGTTCCTTATCTCACTGCCTGCATGTCAAATGACCTTTTGCCGTCCCTCGTGCCCCAGCCGCAGAGCGGACCAGGAAACTGAGTAGCCGTTGACCTGTAACTCGGCATGATTGGACAAATCTCGGAGACTTGCCAAACCTGAAAACCGCTAACCAATTTTTGCATGGCTGCTTAATGGCGTTTCACTGGGCGCTTTTTCCGAAGCCGGATGACGAGCATGGCGGCAAGGGGAGTCAACCACCAGACAACCATGCTGGCGAGCGGACTTAACCAGGCAAAAGGCACAGACGCCAGGAAAATGAGCGGGATGACCAGGGCGATGGCATTGCGCTCGCGGATAAACTGCCTGTCCAGAGTCCGGTCGACCAGCCGGTGGTTATAGGAAGCGTACCACCAGATCGCGCCAATGGAGAACCCGGTGGCGGCCACATCCAACGCGTAGACAATCACGGCCACCGGCAGATAACTATATTGCCCCAGCAGGCTGGCCGCGAAGGGCATCAGCACGATGAACAGGAGAAAAACCAGATTTAAGCCAATGAGACGGCCGTCATACCGTTTGATGTAGTTGAAATATCGATGATGAGAAGACCAATAAATCCCCACGACGGCAAAACTGATGACAAAGCTCACGATACGCGGCGTCAGATCGTTCAGTTGGCCTGGCAATTCCGCCGCCGCCAGCGATTGGGGGATTTCTGGCAGCCTAAGGTCGATGACCAGCAGCGTGATGGCAATCGCCATCACCGCGTCCGTAAAAAACACAAGACGCTCAAAACCCAATTCGGTCTGCTCAGATGAAGGTTTAACGGTCTGTTTGGATGTAGACATAAGGTGCATGCCATTCGGTTAGCGGGTGAACGGCCGTTTTTTGGCGAACAAGGGGCCTGCATGTGGGGGTAAGGGCAACGGCCGTCATTCCCATCAGCGCCGCCATCCCCTCCCAGCAAGAAACCCTGCACCACCGGCCAGGGCAAAAGTTGTTTCCCTGAGACGAGACCATACCTTTGCCGATCGCCTCTCCAGGTTTTCCCTGGAATAAACCCTATCGTCTCTCATTATACTCCTGGAAGCGACTGATTTTTCATTGAGTTTTGGCACAGACCAACAGGCCCAGACAAAACTCCATCCCCAGCTATCAGGCCGGGGATGGAGTTTTTCTCTATTCGCGATGTTCGGGATTTTCCGGCGTCACGGTCTGACTAACGCCAGCAAACACTGCATCTTAAGGTGTGGTAATTGGGAAAGGCGTAAGATTCACCCAGTTGGAAAAACCATAAGGGTTCTGAGCCGCGATACGGTAATAGTAAGTCGTGCCCCGTGGCAAATTGCCTTGCGCCCACGTTGTAACGTTTGCCCCGCGGTTAACGCTGGTGACGTTTACTGTGAAGCCAGGATCGTCAGCCCGCTGGATAACAAAGCGGCTTTCATTGTTGGAATTGTCCGTCCAACTGAAATTTAGCCTTACAAGCGTTCCGCCGTTAGTAAGCGTTGCCGTAGCTGCAAAGTTCGAGGGATCGGCGGGAACCGGCGGCACGCTGGTAAACGCGGTGTTCGAGGCTGGCGACGCAATACTGCCGTTGACAGTCACCACATAATAGCTGTATGAGCTTCCTCCGACCACAGCATAGTCAAAGTACGTCACACTACCCGTATTATTTCTGGGTGGCAGTGTAGTGAGCAATGAGAAAGCGCCACCATTAACACTACGGAATACCTGGAAGCCCGTCTCCGGGTTGCTGTTATTTTGATTGTCGCGGAATACCAGGCGAATCCTAGGGCCAACCGTCATTGAGCCCTGAACGGTCAATACCAGGTTGGTTGGTGCCAAAGGAACCGGCGGTACAACAACAGTTGCTGTATTTGAGTAACCTGAAGGACCCACTGCGTTGATCGCGTAAACTCGATAAGCGTAAGTGTTGCCAGGCAACGTTGTATTATCCAGGTAAGCTACGCTATCCGCTGCCAACGAAGCTAACAAGACAAATGCACCGCCATTGTCGCTACGTTCGACTACGTAGCCAGACTCGTTAGTAGCATTGTCCGTCCACGCCAGGTGCACCGAGCCAAGAACGGCCGTCAGGTTTGTCGGAGCAGCAGGAATCGTCGGAGCCCCTGGGAGGCTCACGGACAAAGGTTGCGAAATCGACTGCACGGTCATGCTCATAAACTCGCCGCCATAGCCAACCTTGTTCAAGGCAACGACCTGGTATTGGTAGGCCGTGTTCGGCTGAACCGTTGCATCGTCGTAAGTCCGCACGCCAGTTGTGTTTATCTGATCAAGAGGCGACTGTATCGTGGCCAGATCTTCCCAAACGCCGCTGCCATTTACCGCCCTCTGGATCAAGTATGCCGTTTCCGCAATCGAGTTATCGTTCCAATTCAGGCTTACAACAAAACTACCGCCAACCGTGTTAACCGTCGCCGCCAGTCCATCCGGCGCGTTAGGCGGCACAGCCACCGACACCGGCCGCATCATGTCCATTTCTTCATGGCTCAGGATGTGGCAGTGGTAGACGTACTCCCAGCCGAAGTTGACCAGTTGGTTTATGATTGGCGTCGTCGGATTACCGTTCTGATCGATGTTGTTGAACATCAATGTCGAACCTGCCGGCATCATCGGGTTCAGCTCCCGAATGCTGTTGGGCAGTTCAAACGGCAGCGTGGGAATAATCGGCCGTAGGGCCACATACGTGTCTTCCAACGGGCTGATCCGCACAGTATCCTTCCAACCCAATTCGGTGGCGTCGGGCGGAATGATGATATTGTCCCAGGTCACCCGGTTGAGCACTTGCAAATCATACAAATGCCAGTGGATGGGGTGCGTATCCACGCCGTTGTGCGTGATCTTCCAGATTTGCGTGCCGTCGTCGGCCGTGGCAATTGGGGTCACGTTAATGTCACCCTTGGGCAGGTTCGTAGCATCGATGAGCTCTGTAGACGGGTTCACGTACGGATAGAGGACAATGTTCTGCCCTGCTGGTGTAGCCGGCACAGCCTCCAGGCCCAGATTCGCCGTCATCCGCCCAAACTCGTCAAAGGCTGCGGCGTTCATCTCGTCGTGAATCGCCTTGGGCTGGAGCGGAATCTGCATCTTGGCATTCGGCGCCAACAACGTATTGAAGCCAAACAGGTCACCGCCCTGATCCGAGATGCGGGCGAAACCGTCGCAGCGGGTGCTGGTGCTGCCAGGGGCGTTACACCAACTGCTCGCGGCGAAGTTCGTGCCGTAAGCCGTGTTATAGGCGGCCTGCCCAACGATAATCGGGTGCTGGCCAGATTCGAACACACCCGAGCCATCCGCATGGTGACGGAAGGCGGCCTTCAACGCCGACAGGTTAAACGCCGGTGCCGGGGTTGTCGCCGCAACCTTGATCTGCATGATCGTGCGGGTGTTAGGCCCATAACCAGGCAGGATCGCCGGGGCGCCTGCCGGGCTCAAGTCCGGAGCGCCGGTATAGTAGTCATAGCTGGCTACCCGAGCCGGGAAAGCTGCCGGAGCATCGTTATAGAGGATCAACGTTTTACCGGCGAACTGGGAAAAGTCGACGATCACGTCGGCACGCTCGGCCGGAGCCAACAGGAGAGAGTGCTGATCCACGTTGCCTACATCAAAGCGTGTCGGGTCGATAATCCAGGTAATAGGTTGGTTGGGCACGACAACCGGCGCCGGCAAGAAGCCTCCCTCGGTGCCAATCTGAATCCAACTAGGGCCGGCCGGGCTGAGGCTGGTATTCGGCGTGGGGAAGATGTTCGGGTCGATCTGGGCTGCCGCCAGTTCGGCCGGATTCAGGGCTACCTCGCTCTCAGTTCCAGTCGTCGGATCGGCCACGTACAACTGCAAGTTCCAGAAGCGATCATTGGCCGCATTGAGAATCCGCAGGCGGTAAGCCTTGGGCTCAACCGTGGTGGTTGGATAAGCCGTGCCGTTAACAATGGGGGTGTCGTTGAACTGCTCCATGCCCACAGAGATGTTCGGCGTGCCAGGGATAAGCGGCGGCTCACAGAATGGATCTGTCTGGTACTGCCAGGTAGCCGGATCGTCCAGGTTACAAGGCACAGCCAAAGGCGTCGTGAAGTTCGTGGCCGGGTCCATGTTGTAGTATGGGTTGGCAATGGGACCGTGCGGCGGTGTGGCCGGCGGCCAGAACCACGGACCATACATCCAGCGGCCAAAGGCGCTCATACCACCCGGGTCGCCGGGGTTTTGCGCCGGCATGTAAACGTGGTGATACCACAGATTGCCATACCCACCCCAACGGCTGGCGTTCCAGGTGGGGTCTTGCGCAGCAAGCTGCGGCGCATCGGGCACAAAGGTCCGGTCCTGGATAACCAGCGGGATCTGGTCCGCCGGGATAATCCCGCGAGTGATCAGGTCTTGTTCGGTTTGATCGGTGATCAGGTAGCCGGCGGCCTCGCCTGCGTAGACGTTGAGGCGGGTGATGCCCCAGGCGTGGTCATGATAAAACATCAGCCGCGCGCTCTGCTGGTTGGTGTAATAGAAGGTCAGGCAGCCGTCGTTGGGAGCAGTGCAATTGGGCACGCCGGGGATGTTGGTCATGTCGGGCACGTTGCCAACACTGACGCCTTCCGGCCAGGGGGTGTTTTCGTTGGCCGGGGTGTTCCATTGGTGCGGCGTCCCATCGCTGATCCATGGGGTGATGCCGCCGTGCAGGTGCAGGGTGGCCCGATCATCCTTGAAGCACATGTCGCTCTTGGGGTAATCGCTGCACAACGGGTTGCGCACACCGTCCATCACAGTGCCCTGGTCGACGGGATCCATCATGCCCATCGGACCCATGCCCGAACCCATCATCGAGGAGTCTGTCGGCAGGAAAAGGTCGCCGTCTGAGCCGGTGGGCAGCAGGTTATAGAATACGATGCGGACAGGCTTATCCTTGTTGGCCACGATCACCGGCCCCAGGAAATGAGGGTCATCTACGGCAATGGCCTGGGAGCCATCAGGCATCAGGACCGGAACCGAGGTGCCATCGAGCAGATCGGTCTGGAGCGCCACGTGCTTGCTCCAGGAGGCGTTGGCCGGCGTTTCCAACTGCACGTATTCGCGCAGGAGCGTGCCGGTGCCGGGCAAAGAGGAGCTCATTTGCTCGCGGTGCTGGACGAGGGCGATGACGTAGTAGTCTGCATCCAGATCAAAGCCATTGGCGGTGGAGAAGGTGGTGGTGTCGGGCACGGCCAGCGGCATGTATTGGCCCAGGTTGTTGGGAACGCAGTTGCCAGGAATCGAGGGATTGCACAACTGGGGCAGGCCATCCTGGAACTTTTTGATGCCGCCCGGGGTGATGTAGCCTGTGCCGCCGGCAGTCAGGTTGACAGCGGCGATGCTGCCGGCATTCACCTGAGCGGTGGCGGCGGCTCCGGTCCCGGACGGGTCGTTGATGGTCACGGTGGGGGCGGCGGTGTAGCCGCTGCCAAATGTGTTCACGCTGATGGAGGAAATGGCGAGGGTGGCCACGGCCGTTGCGCCGGAACCGCCGTTGTTGATGGGGTCGAAGATGGTGCCGTCGCGAATCACCACGTTGGGCGCTGCGGCATAGCCGGAGCCGGGGTTGTCGATGATAACGGCCGTTATCGCCCCCGTCGTTTGGTCAAATTCTGCATGCGCCTTCGCCTGCATACCATCCGGACTGTCTGGCAGGTCAAAATCCACCGTGGGGAACGTATAACCGCTGCCCCCATTGGTCAAGGTGACAGCGTCCACGCCGCCAAAAACCGTCGCCGTCGCCGGCGTCAGAGGCGCAACGGCCGTCGTATCGACGACGTTGGCCGCAAAGGAATAGGTGCGCGCCTGCCCGTACAGCGGGAAGGTTGCCGGATCCCCAACGGTGATGGTTGCGCCCTGCACCGGTGCGGCCGGGGCCGGATAACTGAAAAGGTCTGCGCCCGAACCCGTGTCCACCGGCACACCCGCGCCGTAAAAGGCCAGCACGTCACCCGCCTGCACGGCCACGTTACCGACCGGGTAAGCGGCAATTTCCGACACGGCCGGATCCGCCAACGCGGGCACGATCAACGCGCCGCTGTCGAAAACCACGGTGTACTCTCCGGGATTGCCGGTAGGCCGCAGCACGTAGGCATTGAACTGGTTGCCGGCGGACGGTGCGGGGCTGCCACCTGTAGTGGCCTGGTTCCAGGTCAGGAAATCGGTCAGCACGCCCACCGGCAGCGGCGTGGGGACAACCACCAAAACGCGCACCGGATTCGCGGCCTCGAAATCGGTCGCGTAGGCTCTATCGACGAGCTGATTTCCCACCTGAACAAGGGTTCCCATCCCCCCGCCGCCGGAAAGGATCACCGAGGGTTGGGTATAACCGGAGCCCGGATTGTCGACCGTAATGCCGGTCACCGCGCCGGAGGCAAGAACCACGGCGCTGGCCGCGGCGCCCGTGCCGCCGCCGGTGATGTTGACGGTCGCCGTGGTATAGCCGCTGCCGGGATTGGTGATGGCGATAGCGGTGATAACGCCGTTGGCCCCAACCGAAGCAACGGCCGTGGCCCCAGAGCCATCACCGTCGATGGTCACCGCCGCATCCGGAAGGGTATACGGGCTGTTCGCCCAGTTAGGATAGGGGCCAAAATAATGCGGCACCTTGGTTTCGTCGGTGGGGCTTGTCGGAACGGCCGTGATGGCCGCCTGCGCCGACAAGCGCTGCGTGTCCCTGCTCCCAAACAGCACAACTGTGAGCAAAAGCACCAGAATAGCAAAATTAAAAAACTTACGTTTAGTCATGATTTATCTCCGTGACACATCATAGGATTCTTTTGTTTGACCCATTGTTGACAAGTAATTGATCTGGAAATCTTGCTCAAAACCACTCTGCGACTCCTTTCTGAACCATCACTTCCCTGCGTTCTTCAGACCCATCAACAGGGCACAGGTTCAGTTTTTTATAAACATTGCCTCTTAAACGATTCAAATGACCTGCCAGCCAATTTGCTGCGCGAAATCTTTCCTACCGCAAACAAACAACCTTTTACGCCTCGATCGCCGTGATCAAGCCGGAGATCCCCTGCGAGAGCAGGTTCTGTTTGCTGTACACATCCATCATGTTATTTTCCAAATTGACAACGATGACTTTGATAAAGGGATGTTTCTGCAGCAATTGCAGCACAATCGAGGAACTCTTATAAAGAGGCTCCTGGTGAATGATGACTACATCTGGCTGCCCGGCTTTTATGGGTAGATTCAAACCTTCCCAGTCCTCTACATTCCTCACGCTGACTACTTCCCAATCCTCTTTAGCAGCCAAAAGCAATTCAATCGATGAGCTAAATATGCCTTCTTTACCACAAACCACGATCGTCTTAGACTTCGTCATTGCTTTTGGTCTCCGCTTGGGGCATTGAACACAGATAGCTGCCCATGCTCTGCCCGAGATTCATACATACCCTCATGTAAAGCCTGGCAATACACCATAAAAACTGGGCTGGCTAACGATAAATTACCTGCACGTTGTTCATACGTTTACGGCTCAGATGCCCGAGTGCAGTACTTCGGTACTATACGTTCAACAATAACGCAATCCGGGATTGAACAACATCCATCCCCGTCACCCTTCAGGCATGAAAAAAGACCATCCTGAGGATGGTCTTTTTGGCAGGGATCTCACTCCCTGGGTTAATCCTTTGTCAAAAAAGGATGATATTCATCTCATCCTTTTTACGGCTTCCAGACGCGCCACGAAGCTCAAAACCCGTGCTCCCTGGCAAACTTGGCTACTTCCTTTCGGTCTCGCAGATTCAATTTACGCAAAATTGAGTGCACGTGCGACTTGACCGTGTTTTCAGATATGTGCAACAGCTCCGCAATCTCCTGATTCCGTTTGCCGGCCACAATCTCCGCCAGAACCATCTTCTCTCCGGGGGTCAATCTGCCAAGCGCCGGATCATCGGAATCCTCCGCCGGTTTTGTTTTGGAGAATTCTTTCATCAAACGCAAAGTCATGGGTCCGGACAGCGCACTTTCTCCTCGCTGGACAGATCTCAGAGTATCTACCAGCTTCGAGGGAGTTATATTTTTGACGAGATAACCGACTGCACCGCTGCGCACGGCGTCGAACAAATCCTCATCTCTGTCCGACATGGTCATAAATACAACTTTACACCCGGGATCCTCTTGCATGATTTTCTTGGTAGCATCCGCTCCGGTACCATCTGGCAAACTGAAATCCATCAGGATGATGTCCGGCCGCAGCGTTCGCACAGCGTCCACAGCTTCTCGGACAGTTCCCACCAGCCCAACCACCTCAATGTCTGGTTCTCGCTGGACAATAGTCGCGAGCCCTTCGCGGAACAGGTTATGATCATCAACAATAATGAGTTTCATAGGATTCGTATCACGCAGGGATTGCCGATATCCCTTGTTCGTGTGGCATGATAACCGTGATCGTCGTCCCCTCGCCTGGGATAGAATTGACGGTTAGCAAACCATTCATTTGTTCGGCGCGTTGGTGCATAAATCTTAACCCATAATGATCTTCGGTATCAAGGTCGCCAGTATAAAACCCATTCCCATCATCGGAAATCTTCACCTGGAGGTCTTGGCCATTGGCCAGAAACTCCACCAAAACCCGGTTTGCCCGGGCATGCTTTTCAATATTGCTGAGGGCTTCCCGGTAAATAAAGTACAACTGTCGAATCTGGAGAGGGGATAGGGTATTCAATTCACCAGATTCTTTGAGTTCAATCTCGATGGTAGACCTTTCGGCGACTTGGGACGCAAAGCGAGCAAACAAGTTCATCGGTTCGACAGAATAGCCCGACTGAAGAACATTCAGCATAGACCGGATGAGGTCATAGGACTCATTGGCCGCTTTGACCATGTTCTGGATAGGGATCTGATTGTCTGCCTGGTTTTCACTCATCGTGCCAGCCAAATCTTCCAGGCTCATGCGTAAGAACCCGATGTTTTGCCCCAGTGTATCGTGCAAATCACGGGCTATATCCGTCTGAATGGTGCGGAGTGTCCGGGTCAGGATCCGTTCTTTTTGAATCTGCTCGAGAATCCGTTTTTCGTCCTGTTTCCGGGGCGTAATATTCCGGTTACTCACACGGCGGCCGAGATAGGTGTCGTCCGGTCCCCAGAGTGGGCGGCAAACATGTTCCAGCCAATATTCGTTGCCATCACGGGCCAGAATGCGGTACTCGATGAGGGCTGGTTCAGCCGAGGCATCGTGTAAGATTTTTTCATGTTCTCTGTATATCTGCTGGTCGTCGGGGTGGATCATCTCGATGAGCAGTTGGGGGTTTGAAATGAGTTCGTCGGGTGTGTAGCCGGTTATCCGCTCACTGGCAGGAGAGGTATAGATGATGTCGCCCCGTGGATTAAGCCACATTTCCCAGGCATAGGTCCAGTCAGCAATGGTGCGAAACCTTTCTTCGCTTTGGCGGAGGGCAATTTCGGCTTGTTTGTGTTCGACGATGTCCCAGGCAAAATCGGCGATGGTGGCGGCAAGTTTCACGTCATCGGGGGTGTAATCTTGCGGTTTGTTGCCCAAACCGAGGACGGCCAGCATGGTATTGTCCCGATAGACGGGAATCACGATCTCGCGAATCAGCGGCGTGCGCCCCACTGCCGTATGCAGGTCATGCAGTTCGTTTGGCCTGTTATGCAGGATGGGGCCGTTTTGCCGCAGTACATCCAGCCAGATGCCGACTTGCATGGCGGCGTCACGGCCGTTTTCCTCATCCACCCCATCCATGTTTTGCCGTGTGCCGGTTGACCAGGCTTGCAGCTTTACCGCCTTGCCATCCCGCTCTAACAGATAAAAGAAGCTCACCGTGCTGCCCGTCAAGGTTTCAATTTCATCCAGAACCTTCTGGAGCAATTCGCTCAGAGAATGGGTATTGGCATACTGCATCAGACGCAGCCGGGCCTCAATTATGCTTTCCGAGCGAGATTGTTGCTGGATCTTCAAGAGTAACGGCTTAACCGATAGGAAATAGAGCAGTGGTGTGATGATCACCAACATAATGGATGCGTCTAACAACACCTGCCGGTAGTATGGCCAGTCTCGGACGAAATAAACAGCGATCATCGCCAACACTTCCGCCCAGAGTATCCCCACGATTAACACGACCAGGAAGCTGCCCGCCGAGAAACGGCCGTCTTTTCGCAGCACACGGCCCAATCGCCACCTAACTGGCAACTTTGGCTTTGTCACTGGCCGCTGCGAAGGCAATTCACCCTGGGAATCGTCATCATAGATCATCTTTATCCACTCCATATGATCGAAGCGCCGAGATTCCGGATTAAACGAATTGATTTGAGTTAACGACAGACTTGGCGATACGTGCTAGATGATTGTAATGAGTGTCTCTGATCAATTGTGCGCTATTGTTACGGTACGCACTTATTCATTCAATAGAGAATCCTTCATGATCGTCAAAATCATTTCAATCTATACAACTTTTCTGAAGAAACGCATTACGTACGGTTCATGCTAAAAATTATACCGTAAAACGGCCGTAAACGGCGCAAGAGCAACCCACCTGCATCATGGTTCTACCCAGACGACAAAAGAAAGAGCGCTCTCCGCCGCCTGAGCTGACACCTGCCAACAACCTTCGGCGGGAAACGTCAGACCCGTTGCTTGAAAGCGCGTCGGATAACAACAAGGAATGTGGGCCTCCAGCGGCGGCGCCGCAGCATCCAGGCGCTGGCCGGTAATCTCTAACGTCGCCCCGGCCGGACGAAACCAGCCAACTTTGACCCCCGGCTCACCGGCCAGCAAATACGCTTCCTCCTGCTCTGCCCACCACGCCGAGGCCCACATCGAACGGTCCGCATTCACAAAATAATAACCATAAGCCGGTGCTCCCGATACCGCCGCGTCTTCCGGCGGTTTAGCCCAGGCGGGTTCCGTTACCGGGCACACGCCGGCGGCGGAAGACAGGTCGGGGGCGGCCGAGGGGGAAACCGACACCGGGGCAGAACCGACAGCGCAGCCGGCCAGGAACAGACAGGCCAGGGCCAACAGCGCCCTGAAACGAATAAGGATAGTCATGGCGATTCTCCTTCATCTGAAAATGTGTTCTATGGAGAATACACTGGCCGTCCGTCTAAGGTTCCAATTTCCCGCCAGCTTACGCCGCAACACGAGGCCAAAATTGATTGGTTAGTCACATAGCCCATAGCCGCTTTCTATCAATTCCTTCAGCCGCTGCGCAAACCGCGCCGCCGGCGCGCCGTCCACAATATCATGGTCAATGCTGATGGTCACACTCAGGTATTCGCGGATTTCAATCCGCCCCTCAAAGACGGCGGGCTTTGGGGCGATGCCGCCCAGCGTTACCTGAAGGGTGTGATTGGGCACCGGGATGCCCCAGCCGCTCCCCGTGCCAAACATGCCCACAGAAGACAGCAGCACCGTGCCATAATACGCCTTGATCATCTTGGGATTCTTAAAAAGCACCCGCAAGAACAGCCGCCGGGCAAAGCCGGGCAGCCGGACAAACCATTCGATGAACCTGGATTCCTGGCTGCCCTGGTGCCCCTGCTGGAAATCGCGAATTTCCTGGTGAAGCTCGCGCAAGGTTTTCTGGTTTACTCCGCGCAGAATGTGCGGCCGAATCGTCTTTTTGCCGGCCACTTCCACCTCAAACAAGGTATTCACGTCCACCGTGTCGAAGATGATCAGCTGATTGCGCCAGCTCCGGTAGGCGTGCATATGCCGGTTCATGTCGATCGCCTGCCCCAGGCAGGCCAGGATGAAGGCGGAAAATGAGAGCGTTTCGCCTGTCTGTTCCTTGTGCTGGCGAATGGCTTCCCGGGCCAGGGTAACGTCAAACTCTACCAGTCCATGGATGGTATGCTTGCGCAGGCCCAGCCGCCCGCCATCGGCCATAAGCTGCCGGGCGCGGGGATAAGGCAGTACGGTGTACGTTGGCTGTTCAGGTTTCATGGCTGTCGCTCACTTTGGCTCACGGCCGTCAGGCGGCCCGATATAGTGTTTAATGAGTTGCACCGCCTGGCCGCCGCCATCTTCCGCTCGGATGGCCGCGCCGTATGCCTGCGCCTGCTGCCGGATGGCTGGATCGGACACGGCCGTTCCAATCGCCTCAGCCAGGCGGTCGGCGGTCAGCTTCTTGTGCGGGATCGGGTCGGGTCCCAAACCCAGGGCTTTGACCCGCGCGCCCCAGAAAGGTTGATCGAGGACAAACGGCACAATCACCGACGGCACGCCGGCCCGCAGCCCTTCGGCGGTGGTCCCTGCCCCGCCGTGATGCACCACGGCCGTCATGCGCGGGAACAGCCAGTGATGCGGCGCCGACGCCAAAACAAACACATTCTCCGGAACCGATCCGGCCTGCAGCCCGCCCCAGCCGGTGAGCAGCAGCCCCCGCTGGCCGCTTTTGGCCAGCGCTTCCAACATGAGACCGGCCAGTTGCTCCGGGTTACGCCCGGCCATGCTGCCAAACCCGATGTAGACCGGCGGCTCGCCGGCGGCCAAAAATGCTTCCAGCTCGGGCGACGGCTGCCAGTCGGCCTGAGTATCCAGAAAAAAGTAGCCTGTCACGTGCACGTTGGCCGGCCAATCGGCCGGGTGGGGGATGATGCTGGGGCTGTAAGCGCCAAGTGTGGGGGCTGATTTCATGGCGCGGTAGAAGGAAACGGCCGTGTACGGCTTCAACCCCAGGCTGCGGCGAAAATCGTTGACAAACGGCCGGTACCACAGCCAGACCACCTCCAGCATGGCCAGGCCCGACAGGAAGTTATGCCCGCCGCCCAAATTCTTCTGGATGGGCCACGAGGGCGCGGCATAAGCGCCTGTAGGCAGCAAGGGTGTTGGTTCGATGTGGAGGATGGGAATGTGCAGCGCTTCGGCAATGGATTGGCCGAAAGCGCCAAAAACGCCCAGGCAGATGATAGCCTCCGCATCCTGGCAGGCGGCGTAGGCGTCCTGGATCATGCGCATGACGACGGGCGCAATCAGCTTGCGGATGGCGCGGATGGATTTGAGGGGATTGGCCCCGCCGGTTTCCATAAACGCGCGCCCGGTGTCGCTGGCCATGAGCTGCTGCACGTCGCCGCGCAAGGGGTAAAAGTCGACGCCGTTTTCTTGCGCGAAGCCGGCAAAATCTTCCGGCGCAGCCAGCCGGACGCGATAGCCCGCCTGCTGCAGCCTGCGGCCTAAGGCGACGCAGGGCTGGATATCTCCTCGTGAACCGGCGGCAAAAAGGGTAAGTTTCATTCTGGTCCTGGGTGATCGCTCGTCACTAAGTTTGCGAGAAGGAGATTCGTTTTGCCAACGCTAGAACAGCGCGGCTTGCCTCGGCTCATCCGCCTGACCTGGTCCGCGCCACTGGTACAGCTTCAAATCAACCCGATCCTTGACAAACACGACGCCCTCCTCCTCCAACAGTTGGCGCTGCTTCTGCGCGCCCGGCCGTTTGCTAATCTTCCCCTGCGAATTGATGACGCGCGGCCACGGCACGTCAGCGGGGCTGGCCGCCATGGCCTCGCCTACCCACCGGGGACCATACACCTGGTAATCTTGCGGGTCAACGCCCGCGGGTGGCGGGAGCATCTGGGCGATCTGGCCGTAGGTGACCACGCGCCCAGGCGGAACCTGGCGCACCATCGCCCATACCTGTTCGTAATAAGCCTGCTGGTTTGGCGGAGATGTGTATCCCATAAATCATCTTCCTCTCACTGCCGCCAGAGCAATCGCCGCAGGGAAGTGCTGGCGGGCAATAAACTACCCCCCCAGCAGCATAGCCACCAGGACCATAGCCAGGCAAATTGATGCGAGCAGCAATCCCACCTTCCACGGATTGGTATCGGTGTGAAGCCCCCAACTGTATCCTGTGGCAAAAATCACGACGAACGACACCACGTTGGAGAGGCGAATAGCCAGCGCGGTGTTGTCAGGCAGCAGCAAGAGTGGCAGCAAGGATGGCAGCACAGCGATGACGGACAGCAGCACAATCGCCGCGCCGCCAACCACGTCCTCCCGCTGCACGCCAACCGGCTGAGGCTCCGCCTGGCTCAGATAGGCGTGAATGTCGTGATAGAGCGCCTGTCGCTGCTCGTCGCTGGTGATCGGCTCAAGAATAAAGTCTAGCTCATAGGCAATGGCGGTGGCTGCCTCTTCTTCAGTGCGGCTGCTCTGAACATATTGGAGCAGCCGAAAGCGCTCACTCCGCGCGAAGTATTCCCCCAGAACATACAAAACGCTGTCGATGAGCCCCCAGGCGGCCACGGCCCCCAAAATGGCAAAAAACAACTCCTGGCCATAGCCGCTGGCAAAAGAGGAGGAGATCACCCCATGATAGATCAATAATTCATAGGAAAGCGTGAAGAGCAGCGCAAAGAGAATGCTAAAGAAGATGGCGAAGAGGGCATCGATGGGGTCAAGGAACTCGCCCACAACGTTGCTCAAGATGCTTTCTTTAGGTGGAGCGCCCGGCCGACGCCGCTGCCGTTGTCTTTCCCTGAACATGTTTCTCCCTGAAAATAGGACGCGGATGAACGCGGATCAAAATCTGCGCCGGTCGGCTACGGCCGTTTCCAACCCCCACTCCCCTTAACCAACCGGTCCCGATCAGTGCCCCTCGGCAAAATAGGTCCAGCCATCTAAATCAGGGGGTTGGACGCCCAACTGGGTCATGATGGTCATAATTTGGGCGCGATGTTCGGTGGCGTGGTTGATAGCCTGGGTGAGAAGGATCGTTTTGGGCACCTCGCGCGGCGCGCCGTCCCAGTCGACCAGCACCGTATCAACGGCCGTCACCTTTGTGGCCCATTCGCTTAAGCCCGCCCCCGTGATCCGCGCCGCTTCCATCATGTCTGCGATGGTCATGGGCGGGGCGTCCGCCGCCCGGGGCTGGCGCTGGCCGGTGCTGATGCGCGAGAAGTAAGATTGTTCGGCCCGGACAATGTGCTCCAGTGTGTCCCGAATGGAGCCATAGCCGCCCGAGATGGAGGCCTCCAGTTGGTCGCTGGTCAACCCGGCGCAGCTTTCGAGCAGCGTGAGATTGGCCCAGAGATTGTGCCTAAACAGCGTGGTAAGTGTGTCTGTTGGTTCCATAAGCCTCCTAAACGTGCGATTCCGAAGAACGGTTTCTTGCGAGCAAATCGGACCCCCTTATTATATGCACAACTGACTGGAGAAGAAATGCTGCCCTTTCTGGCGCGGCAGTGCAGGATGAGGAGGACGGTATGGGAAACGGCCGTCGTTCCCCAGGCGTCAGGCGTCTTGCGGTAAGGATCGGCTGCGGATACCCGCATCCAGCGCATAGAGGATGCCGTCCAGCCGGCTTTTACCCTCCTGGCGTGCGGGCATCTGGATCAAGACCTCGCGCACTTCAGGCGGGGCATTCTCAATCGCCCGGCGGACCTCGCGGTCAACGATGGTCGGCTCATCGGCGTGGCGGAGTCCAAGAGCCAGAGCCGCATAGGCCGCCGGACCAACAATGTGCTTGGTCTGGTGAACATCCGCCAGCGGATGGGTGTAGGCGCTGGCCGCGGCCAGGCCCGCGGCGCGCGCGGCGGCGGCAGCTGCGGGATCACCGATTTCACGGGCCGCGGCGTGGGCCGCCATCGCCAGGGAGCGCAACCGGGCGGTGCGCCGGCCGCCGGCGGCAAACTCCCGAATACCCTCAATTGCCGCACGGGGGCGGGCATCGGCCTCAGCCTGCGTCTCATACACCGACAGCGCCCGCTCGGCGCAGTCGGCAGTCCAGCCGCCAATGGCCCGCAGCGATTCCAGACTCAGCGTGATGGCTTTCGATTGATGGCTCATCCTTCACTCCAGAAACCGCGTCGCCCGGACACGGCCGTTTCCGCCACACCCACACCGGCGGTAGCCAAAGAGCCGGGCAATTAAAGCGTCAGCCGGAACCCTGATCGAGTTTTCCCCGGTCGTTGGCTCGCTGAACGGCCATGTCGTCAATCGCCTCGGCCAACATCTCGGCAAATGCCTGGTTTTTTGCATTCAGGACGTGCAGGGTCACCAAAGTGACCGGCTGCAGGTCCCCGGACAGCCAATAGGGTTGGACGGTCATATTGAGCCGATGCCCGGGAAATTCATAATGGTAGGCTTCTTCTTCCGATCTGCGGATGAAACGAATGAATTTGTTTTTAAACACCGTGCGGAAGTCGCGTTCAAGTTCCTCGTAGTTGAATTTCAAGATACGCACCATCGAATTGGCGAAACGATTTTTGAGGATGAAGGCCAACGCGATTCTCATAACGAAAAAAACAACGACGAAAAGCGCCCCGGCCGTTTCAATCCTCCAACCGAGCAATAACAGGAGAATGAACAGCAAGAGGGCGATGATCGCAGAAGCCGCCCAAACAATTTTCCACAGATTCCTGTTCTGTTTTTGCCAATGAGATTTTCCCATCGTTCATCCCCCTCGAAAATGATTTAACGCAGAGGCGCAGAGAAAAATCTGCGGCATCGGCGAAATCGGCGGATTTTGATTTATGGTATTAAGCCCGTGCTCATGTCGTCTCCGAATGGAAAAGATGCCCGGCAGGATGACTTTGCTCAATTCTCCAGTCCACCGGCACGCCACTCCACACTCAAAGCTCCGCACTCAAATCTTTGTCTTCCATTTCCCAGGCATGATCCAGCGTGTGAAAGGCTGTATGCCGGATCAGGTAGCGGAGCGGCCAGGTTCGGGCCATTTTGCCCTGGGCATGAAACGCCTTGACGGCCTCACAATAGGCGTCGCGATGCGCCGTCAATCCCTCGTCGGTTAGCATCGCGCCCTCAGGCGTGAGCAGGCCAAGCTTCTTGGCCCAGTCCCGCTCCGCGGCAAATGTATGCCGGACGATGTGGTCCCGATCGCGCCCGCCGCCGCGCGGGCCCCGCCGCATCTCCGCCGACACGTGCGAACGCACTTCGTCGAAAAACCGCCAGCAGGCCCGCAGCAACGTTAGCTCACGGGCCAATTCGTCATCCGACATGGCTTGCCGGTCGATGCTCGAAAAGGCAAACGAGATGCCCCAGAAGTCGGTTGAGCTTGTGCCCGGATAGCGCTCGACCACGGCCACGTCAGTGATGGCGGCAAACGCGGCCTCCATCCCTGCCAGCCGCGCCACCGCAGCATACCGTGGCACGTAAGCGCGCAAGCGGTCGACGGCCGCCGCCTCGGTCTTGGCCCCGCGTGAAAGCCCAGGCCAGTCCGGCGCCACCGCCACCACTTTCTTGCCCTTTGGTCCGATCTCCAACATCACCGGCATTGGATTCGCCATCGTTTCTCCTCAACACACCGATTCTGGGTCGCCATCCGATACCCTGCGCCCCAAAACGCCTGGCAGCAATGACAGGCTACTCGCCGGATTGCCAGCCGCTGAGCGGCGTCAGGCGCAACTGCCTGGAAAGGCCATAGGCCGTTGACAGGTCACTGTCGCTGTACACGAGCACGCGGCCAAGCACAAGCACCGAATTGCTTGGCGCGGCTATCTGCGTCAGGCCGCCCGGCACCTGTCCCTGCCAATCAGGCCCCGAAATGAGATAGTCACCCGCCTGCGTACCCGTGGTGCGCGTGCCGACATAGGCAAAGTTGATGTTAAACGGGTCGGTGAACTGCACGCTGTAGTAGCGGCCGGAGAAGTCCGGCACATGCAGGATTTGCGGCTCTGGGTGGAGGTCGAGCCAGCCGCCGGTAGCGAGGGTATCGTGGTTCACGCCAACCGTCATCAAGTTTGAGCCCGAAGTGGACTGCGCCGTAAGCGGCTCCGCAAAAAGCGCCTGTGGCTCCGTGTAAAGCGTGTTGATGGGGACGGGCCCCTCACCGAAGCCTTGCTTGAGGATCGCTCTTTTGTACAGATTACTCACCAGGTGCGGCCAAAAGTAGACGAGAAGGATCGTGCCCAGCACCCAGGCCACGATCATGACCGAAGCAAATACAAGCCCATGCTGATTCATACGCAGCCTCATGGGACTTGAATAACCGGCGGCGCCTGGTATTCACCGTCTAGGATGGCTTGACCGGGCAGATAGGCGCGCAGCCAGAGGATAAACTTGCCGGTGGGCGCAGGCAGCCAGTTGGCTTCGTGGCCTGCCGGAGCAGTGTGTTGAATGTAGATGTCGACGGAACCGTCGGCGTTTGGCACGAGACCGGAGCGGTCGCCCACGCTGTAGCGCTTGATTGGATTGGCCACGAAGCGGTTTTTGGCATCACTCATCGTCAGCGACCAGAACGCCTGATTGGGCGGGAGCTGCCCGGCCGGGAAGTGGACGATGTAGTTGTAACGGCCGTTTAACCCACGCCCCGCGCCATCTTTGCTCGTCGTCCAGTACATCGCTTCTTGGGGTACGTTGATCGGGCCGGGAAAGATCACATTACACGCGGCGCGCCGCAACAGGCTAACGCCCGGCTCGCCACAGCCGGGCAGGGTCGTCCAACCGTTGACCTTTGTGACATAGGCGTTCCCAATCACCAGCAGCGTGATAAACGCCAGCCCAACGCCGACTAAGATGCCTTGCACCACGTCTGTGGTTATCGTTCTGGTCGGGGTATAGGCCGGGTTCACAAGGCGGCGCACGCCAAATATCAGCGCCCCGAGAATCATGGAACCGATAATGTAGGTAAGAACCGTGCGGGTCATAGATCTCATTATAATACTTCTCCCGCGAATCCTATACATCTCGTCCAGGAGCAACGTTCGCCGGGCCGGCGCTTAAGCCTGCCTGACGATATCGACCGAGATCTCCACCGCCGGAATCGTGCCCCTGTTCTCCAGCCAGTGCAGGGTATTCCTGTCCTCAGGCCAGCCCACGCCCGGCCCATAGTCCGTGGTCACGCCATCTCGATGATCCGTGATCGTGCCTTGCAGGATGTAGACGATACCGGGTCTGTCCTTATGGTCATGCAGCGGGCCAAAGACGCCGCCGGGCTCAATGGTCACCAGCCGCATACGCAGCTGGCGTCCGGCCATGCCCTCGATCTCCGGGCCAAGGTCAACTGTAGCCAATACCGTCACCGCAACACCTTTCGTTTCAGGCGACACCTGTTTTTGACTCATTTTGCTCACCTCTCTGACCTTACGGGGCTTCACGCCCCAATCAGCCGCGCCAATCGGCCACGGCCGTTTCCTCCCCCCCAAACACGCCGCGCCTTATCAGGGCGCTTTCTCAGCTCTCGGAAGCACATTGAAAATTTCGAACGCATCTGCCTTGGGCTGATACCCGAACATCTCTCTCGTTTCACCTAATTCGAGGCGTTTATAACGGTTGTTAGATATGGCATGAGCGGTGGCGAATTTAATATCCGGCGTTTCCACACACCTGACCAGGAGCTGGTTAAAATCATCCGGATCTAAAAACGCATCGATCTCTTCCAGGCTAAAAAGATTATATTCCTCAGGAAAAATGTAGGCCCCGATCCGCAGCACAATGCTGGGTAAGCCTTCCGTGTAAGCAAAATATGCCGCCAATGCCTCTCCAAAACATTTCGTGGCCCCATACACGTTTTTGGGTCTAACCGCCATCCCGCTATCAATTTGAATGTCAGCCGGATAGGCCGATACCACATGCGCACTGCTGGCAAATATGAAGCGTTTACAGCCGGCGTCTTTGGCGGCGCGAAACATATTGTGCGTCGCGATAACGTTATTACCCAAAAGCGAGTCGTAAAAATCTGCTTCAGGATCCGCGTCTGCGGCCAAATGGATAACCACGTCCATATCTTCGCACGCTTTCCGGCATTCTGCCCTATCTTGCAAGTCGACAACCATACTTTCTGCGGAGATAGACCCCAGTTTTGGGGTGTCCCAGGCCACTTTATCCACAACGCGCACCTGGTATTTATCGGCTGCATACTTGGCGAAGTAGGAGCCAATCTTGCCGCAGCCGCCCGTTATTAGAATTTTTGTCTGCATCCACTCACCTGGCCCGCCTTTATTCCAGTCTCCTGACGCCCGACAAACCGCGCCAACCGGTAACGGCCGTTTCCCCTTTCACTCCGCACTCCCGGCATTCCGGGCATCCTCTTCCATTTTCTTACGCAGGCTTAACGGCCGCATATCGGTCCAGACCTCTTCGATGTAAGCCAGACATTCCGCTTTGGTGCCGCTCTTGCCGGCGTCGTTCCAGCCCAACGGGTTTTCGCGGTCCACCGGCCAGATAGAGTACTGCTCTTCATGATTGATGACCACTTTGTACATCGTTGTATCTTCTTCTTCACCCCACATCGTATCACCTCGTTTTGCAGATTGGCGAAACAAAAAAGGCCAGGGACGTCCCTGGCTTTCTATCATAGGTGTTTTTGGATGGGATGGGAAGGGGGGAAACGGCCGTTTCCCCCCTTGTGTCCATGTCGTTGATAAATAGACTTAAACGCGAATTCCCCAAAGTGGGGAGGCTATCTGCTATAATTTTGGCAGGTAAGTCAGTGGGCTAAGTGGAATAACTCCCTAAAACCTGTCAAACGCCTGCACAACCAGGGTGATTATTCCAGTGGAGGAGGTGCGCGTTTGATGGGCTTCTTATCCCTATCGCTTTTAGGTTCATTTCAAGCCGAGTTAAACGGCCGTTCCCTCCCCCTAAACAGCAGTCCGGCCAAGGGACTGCTCATCTACCTGGCCATGAATCAAGAAAAGCCCCATCCGCGTGAAGTGCTAATGGAGCTTTTCTGGCCTGGCGCCATGCCGCGCGCGGCGCAAGTCAACCTGCGCCGCGCACTTTACCTGCTGCGCAAGGCGTTGTCTGCAGGTGGTGAAGCGGCTGCCTGCCCCTTGATCCTGGCCGATAATCAAACCATTCAGATTCCCCCTGAGGCTGAGGTAACCCTGGATGTCCGTGCCTTTGAACAATTAGCCAAACAAGCCGGCAGCTCGTCCGACTATGACGGGCTGCAAAAAGGCATCGCGCTTTATCGGGGCGATTTTC
>ERZ795053.582-NODE-582-length-46686-cov-14.456327_pt1 | contig 46686 bp, 43 predicted proteins | sample MGYA00375137_ERZ795053 | MGnify/ENA primary metagenome ERZ795053 (study PRJEB30182, sample SAMN05720284) | activated sludge metagenome | isolation source: Anaerobic digester | place: Hong Kong | collected 2014-12-17 ... | reverse complement strand
TTTTAAGTCACAAAATATATTATCAAAGGCATCCTTTCAGGATGCCTTTTTTTATTGACTGAAAACCGTTTCCGGAAATTATTCATATAAAATGGACAGCATATATTACATCTATATTATGAAGTGTGCCGGAGACAGGCTTTATACAGGATATACCTCTGATCCAAAAAAAAGATTCAATGAACATAGATCCGGCAAAGGGGGGGCAAAGTTCACAAGGGGATTCACACCGGTTTCAATTGAAGGATTATGGGAGATAACCGGAACAAAGGGTGATGCAATGAAAATTGAGGCTTTTATAAAATCTCTGAAGAAAGCGGAAAAAATTCAGCTTATTGAAAAACCATCATCACTTTTAGACCTCATTTCTGAACGTTTTACCCGGATTGAGCTTCGCGTGTCAGAAAAGATCTCTTTGTCTCCGTGACTCTATGGCAAGACCTAAAAATAAATGCAAAATAAATCTGATTATATATAAACATTAAATTCATGACAGAGGAGAATATAAATGGCAGAAATAATTGACGGTAAAAAAGTAAGCTCTGAAATAAGGGCTGAAATAAAAGAGCGGATTGTTGAGCTTAATAAAATTTATGGTAAAGTTCCCGGACTTGCAGTTGTACTTGTTGGTGATGATGCTGCCTCTGCGGTGTATGTAAGGATGAAGGGGAAAGGGTGCGAGGAAGTTGGCATGAACTCTTTCCAGCATATACTCCCAGGCAGCACAACACAGGGTGAACTGCTTGAGCTGATAGATAAGCTCAACCACGACAGTGATGTGAATGGTATACTTGTACAGCTTCCTTTGCCGAAACAGATTGATGAAAAAGCTGTAATAAACGCCATTGATCCTGTTAAAGATGTGGATGGATTCCATCCGGTCAATGTGGGGAAACTTGTTGCTGATGATGAATGTTTTCTTCCCTGTACTCCACACGGCTGCCAGATACTTATTAGCAGGCATGTGAAAGATCTTAAAGGCAAACACCTTGTCGTTGTGGGGAGGAGCAATATTGTGGGTAAACCTGTGGCCAACATGATGATCCAGAAAAACGAAATGGCGAACTGCATTGTAACAATATGTCATACTGCGGCAAAGGATATAAGCGTTTACACAAAACAGGCGGATATACTGGTCGTTGCAGCAGGGAGACCCAATACTGTGACAGGAGATATGGTGAAGGATGGTGTAGTAGTTATAGATGTGGGTGTAAACAGAATTCAGGACCCCTCTGATTCTTCAAAAACAAAATTAGTGGGTGATGTTGATTTTGCAACAGTAGAACCAAAAGCCGCGGCAATCACTCCTGTTCCGGGCGGGGTAGGGCCGATGACAATAGCCATGTTACTCAGTAATACTGTTAAGGCTTTTGAGATGCAGAACAGGTAGATAAACGGTATTTTATCAGGTGTTTTGTATAATATTCTTGAAAAAGCCTTATCAATTATTAATAATATAACAGGCAGTGAAGGTGGTTTTATGGAAAGGACTGTTGTAAAAAAAATGAGTTTTAAGGAAGCTGAAGAAGCGGATATTCTTCAGCAGATCAGCATGACACCTGAAGAGAGACAAAAAATTGCCAAGTTTCTTAAAATTAAAGTTTATGGTTCAGATTCACCGGATATTAGAGAGCAGGTAAGAAAAAGTGGATAAAACATATTTTTCACCTGATACTTTTGATTTATTAAGATTACTGGGTAAGTATAAAGTAAAGTATCTGATTATAGGGGGGGAGGCTGTTATATTTTATGGTTATTCTCGATTGACGGGTGATGTTGATTTCTATTATGACAATTCCAGTTCAAATTCTGAAAACCTTTTTAATGCTCTTTATGAGTTCTGGGATGGTGATATACCAGGTATCGATTCTGCTGAAGAGTTTCAAACTCCGGGGATAATAATACAGTTCGGGCAGCCTCCGAACAGGATCGATTTAATCAATACTGCTGATGGCATAACTTTTGATGAAGCATGGGAATTGAAAGTGCGTCAGGAGATAAATAATGGAAATTCTTCGATTGAAATATTTTATATAGGCCTGGAAACTTTAATTAAAAATAAAACGGCTTCAGGCAGATATAAAGATCTGGATGATCTCCGTTTTTTGACAAGAATTAAACGTAAATAACAGGTTGATGCTATTATCATAGTTAGATACAACAAAAAAGCTGCCCGCAGGCAGCTTTTTTGTTGTATAGATAGACTAACTTTTTCAGTGATGAGCTTCATCATGTGCTTCCTGGTGCTCAAGGTGCGGAAAGAGCGGGAACCACTTCGCAAATACCATGTAAATAAGTATCATACATGCGAAACATCCGAGAGTAATGAGCCATTCCTGGATTGTAGGCATATAAGCTGTGAAGTTTTTCCACGGGAAGTTAGGTACTGAGAAACCGTGAAGAAGTACGCTGAGTTTACTTGTTACTATCGCGAAGATACCGCTGCATGCGCCGATTACCATGAATTTTTCCTGCTCTCTATACTTCTTCTGATTGAGGAAGAAAATAGCGCTTATTACAAGTGCAAATTCAAGAACCAGCATCCAGATACCGTAGTATCCTCCCCACATATCAAAATAATCCCTTCTTGACATTGGAGCAAATTTTGCGATACCTGTATAAACATCATATACTCTGAAAACAAAGTAACCGATAAAAATCATTCCCGAAATTTTAGTAAGAAGCTGGTAGGATTCCATTGGCACAACTTCTTTCTTCATGATTTTACCTGCAATGTAAGGCATCATCGTCATGAATGATGTACCGCCGGCCATTGCAGCTACTATTGCCATAAAGAAGAAGTGAGGCGCAAACCATACCGGTCTTGCGTAAAGAACTCCCCACATACCGCCTCCGAGAGAACCCTGGTGGAAGAAAGAGAGGAATGTTCCGCCTGCAGCCATTGTCCACATAAGGAGGTGCATGTAGTGTGCTATTGCTGCAACAACCTTATTTTTGATGAGAACTTTATGCTCAAGAATTGTCGGTATAAGCTCAACAATAAGAACGCAGAAGTAAATTGATAAACAGAAGAATACCTCTGTGAGCATTGATGCAGGGTAAACACCTTTTCCCCAGTTCGGATACGCGAAACCAAACCAGCATCTGAGCGGCTGGCCGAGGTCGAAAAGAAGGAACACGAATGTGAAAAGGTAACACATAAAACCGATAAGCACTGTCGAATTGATTAAAGGACGGAGTTTATCGACCCTGAATATATAGAGGAAGTAACCTGTAGTAAAAGCTCCCCCTCCGAGAGCAACAAGCCCGAGGTCACCGATAATCCATGCACCCCAGGTGAAGTTATTGTTCATGTCAGTATATCCTAACCCCCAGAAGAGGATCTGGATAGCAAAAATCCCGAAGAGCACCACAAGCCCTATGAGTACATAGAGAGTTATTCTCATGTTCTTCGAAGATTCCTGAAAAATGTTTTTTATAAACTGTATCATTTATCTACTCTCCTCGTTTCCTGTTCAGGAGTTCTTTTTAAACCGCATCATATCGCGGAGCCACTTCTGGCTTGTGAGATAGTAAACCTTCGGGTTAGCATACTGTTTTTTGCTCATGAGAGCTTTTTTCTTCTCCGGAGATTCATCATCTATTGTATTAACAAGTCGGACAGCCCTGTCGCTTTTTGCGAGTTTTGATACTTCAGATTCAGGATCGTTGAGATCTCCGAAAATTATAGCACCTGTTGGGCATGCGCTTGCACATGCAGGAGTATAGAGAACAGCGTTGATATCGAGAATACCTTTTGCAGTAGCTTTATCTCTCTCCCTTTTCCAGATGTGGCTGCAGAATGTACATTTAACGATTGTACCCCTTGAAGCAACTGATACTTCAGGATTAAGGGCGTTTTTGAAAGTGCCTTCATATTCCGGTTTCCACCAGTTGAATACCCTTGCCTCGTAAGGACATGCTGTCTGACAGTAACGGCATCCGATACACCTTGACCATATCTGGCTTACTACACCGTCATCACCAACGTCTGTTGCAACTGCAGGACATACAGAAACGCATGGAGGATCAGCTTTGTGACTGCCGACCGCATTCCCTTCGCACTGCTGGCACATTTTTGGAAGAAACGCAGTTTTTACATCGGGAAATTTCGCGTCCCTGTCATTTGTTACTTTCATAAGTTCAAGAAATGCCACCCTTTTGGGTACATCTGAATCATCTTCGAAAACAGGCATATTGTTTTCCTGGTTACAGGCAATTGAACAGGCCCCGCAGCCGGTACATTTATCAAGATCTATAGCCATACCCCATTTTCTTTTCATTGCTGAGTCTTTAACTATCATATTTCACCTCTTAGCTGATTTTAACACGTGTTGACCACCAGTCTGCTGCACCTGTCAGCGGGTCAACATCAGCGTTCATGATTTTTTTGGGGTTGAGCCCTTTCTCATTACCATATTTTGTATATGATTCGTGGCCGAAACCGAGAGGTATGGCTACAGTTTCCGGCGCCACCACATCACTTAAGTGTACATAAGCTTTTCCGAGTTTACCTCTTGCTGAAGTGATTTTGATTGAACTCCCTTCGGAGAAACCATGTTTTTTACCGGTCTCTTTGTTCATCATAACATAGAATTTACCGACATTCATAACGCTTGGGTCTATGCTTTTCAGAACATAAGGGAATGCAAGGCCGTCACCATCACCTACAAGTGGTGCTTCGTAAGGTATAAGTGTTACAGGGTATTCCGCATTCTGCCCGAGTTTTTTCTCATATGCTTCAATATCAGCTTTTATTTTATCGATATTGAAAGAAAACTTTCCGCCTGCTGTTTCACGGCCTGCTGTTCTATATGCGTCAGAAGCAGTTTTCGGGAGAGCATTTTTAGTTTTATCAACCATCGCAGCCAGGGATATGATTATATCCTTCGCGTCTTTTGTTTCTTTGAGGGCTTTAACTGCCGGTTTGTTTCCCGGAGTTTCAGATTCAAGGAATGAAAGCGGAGGGAGAATATAATCCGCATAGACTGCTGAATCATTCATGAGAGGAGCTATTGCAACAACAAAAGCTTTCTCAAGTTTTTTCTTAAGATCATCCCCATAAACGCTTTTATATACAGGGTCTGATCCGTTAAGGAACATCATTGAGAAGTTCCCTTCCTTGATGAATTTATCAAGGCCTGCAAACTCAGCGTTGTATGATACCGCACTGTTTTTAACCAGTGTTGCAGCCCGTGATTTTACAAGAGTGTTGAGGCAGTATACAGCTATAAGTTCAGCAGATGAACCACTTACGCCATGAGCGCCTTTACCGGCAACGGCAACAGGGTTTTTGGCTGAAGCAAAATCATCAGCAAGTTTTTTAATCTTATCTTCAGCAACTCCGGTGAGTTTGGAAACTTTGCCGAGAGGATATTTATTTATAATAAGCTGTGACCATTTTGCGAATTCATCACCGGAAGATATCATTCTCTTTGCTGTGATCAGGTAATTTGCCATACCGAATGCAAGAACTGCTTCTGTTCCGGGATTGATCCCGACAAATTCATCAGCTATTGCACCTGTTCTTGTACAAACAGAATCGGCCTGAACAATTTTTACATTGTTCTTTTTCCAGTTAAGGAACTGTTTCTGCATCTCAACAGCATTTCCCCAGCCTTCAACAAGTTTAGCTCCGAAACTGAAGATGAAATCTGTCCCGGCAAAATCGTATTTAACATATCCGCCAAGTGCACGGGATGTGATTGAATTAAGAGATGGTTCGTAATATACATTGTTGCTGCCCGCGCTTCTGACAAATTTCTCCATGAGCTGGCCATTGAGAGATTCGTTTTTATTTACCGCAGCGATTGTATTTGCTTTCCCTTCGTTCACAAGGGAATTCATTTTTGCAGAGATGTCTTTCATCGCCTGCTCCCATGAAACAGGCTGGTAGTTTCCGGAACCTTTCTTTCCGGTTATTTTCAGCGGAGTAGCAATTCTCTCCGGATGATAGAGAAGCTGAAGTCCGTTAAGGCATGCAGGGCATACTCCATCTTTGGATTCAATCTTAACAGCTCTGTCACCAATCATTCTGACAGATACTTTGCAGCCGTTTGTGCATGAATCACTGACTGCCTGAACATATTTTTCAATACCTGGAGCCGGTACATACTGGTCCTGTGACCATTCAACAAGCCACTGAAATCCGAGAAAAGGAGCTCCGGATAATGTATAGCCGGCGAGACCACCCACCACAGCGCCGCCGCCGATCTTTAAAAAATCCTTTCTGTCTATTTTTTTCATAAGATTAACTTACTCCTCTCATTCATTAGTCGTGGCATACAGCGCAGGCATTGCTGATATGCAGAGCTGTATGGCAGTCCATACACTGGCCCATTAGCATTTTACCTTTGATCATTCCGGTGTCGGTGGAGTTTGCTTTATCACCGTGACATGATCCGCAGCGCGCTTTCTTTCTGCCGTCATCAAATTGAGCGGTCATAACAACCTTATGGCTGAAATATACAAGATCAGGCTGTTTCGCCCATGATGTCCATGGCTTGTCTGAATCCTTGTATGAATCAAACATCGTTTTTTTTCTGGGGGTCAGATGATCCTGGGCTGTTGTAACACCATCACGTGCGTGACACACTGTACAGTCACCCACTGTGGGTATGCCTTTGAATCTTCCGTTTTCCTCATATCCGTGACATGTCTCACAGTCTGTTATCCCGTATTTTTCCACATGAGTTTTGTGGCTGAAGGGGATCTTCTTTGCAGCATCAGCCTGCATTACGTCCTGGCAGCCTTTCTGGGATATCCCGAAAAATATCCATGCAAAGAGTATAAAAGGGGTAAAAAAAAGCAGCAATGAACGTCTCACAAAAATTCTCCTTTTGTTTTTATTTTTGAAAGAGTTGTAATTCTTTACACCTGAAAAAGTGATTAAAAATGGAACCGGCGGTGCAATTACAGGCTGCACCATGTTTATAATAATCCAGCTCTTTTGCTAAAATCATTTTGGCTAAATGTCAATCAAAATTATAAAAAATTTAATCCCGCGGGACGGTTATTTAATAAAATTTTAATATGCTAAAATTATTATTTTATCAGAACAAAAGTAATAGCCCGGAAGTCTTGTGGTGCTCTGACCCTATTAATAAAAGCATGTCTCTGACTCCCCTATGTTATTATGTTTTCTCAAACAAAAAAGAATTCCGGGAATATATTCTGATAATGCTGAGTGTGCGGAGTAAATTTACTGCTTCAGGAGTGCATTTTGTGATTGTTCGGGAGCTCAGATCTTTACAAAACTGCTTATAATTCACTTAATATACAGATATTCATCTGAAAATTTTGTAAAAAAGGCGCTTAAGAAACAGGTTTTATAACTTCAATCTCCGTACTGAAGCTGTAAATTCATTGATATGAGTATATCATATTCTGTTTAATACGCAATGTGATATTTCATATCACCTGAGAGACCATACATACCGCGTCTGTCAACACCTTCGTATGCCCCCCCTTCGCCTCGCATGTGAGCAACTCCGACCATTACCCATCCGTCAGATCTCATAAACATCTTGATTTTATGAGCATCAAGCATGCTGTCAAGAAGGGCAGAGTCGATCCGGCCTATTTTGTTATCCTGATACATAACCTGCATATTCATATCGTACCTCCTTCGAGTGATATAAATATTCCTCTATTTTATGAGAAACTCTGATTACCCGGATGTTTCTGAAAATAGGCTCCAGAGAGAAAAATCAATCGTGATAGAAAGAAAAGGCTCTGACCCCCGGAACCTCCGTAAGTTATCAAATCCATAAAGTTAGCCTTTTTCTGTATGCGTCTTCGTATGCCAGGAATTTCTCTCTGCGTTGCAAAAAATTGTGCCCTAACCTGTTGAAATATTCATGGATTGTAAAATGCAGCGGTGGTATAAAATTTTCATTGAGATAGCAGTTAATAAAACCGATTTCATTATTTCTCGGATCATGAGACAATCCTTTTCTTACCGGATTATAACCGATATACCATAAAAGCCATAGGAGGTATTGTTCAGGATTTTCAGATTCTTCAATTATTGTTGAACCGTATCGTTCATTCCAGAAAGGTCCGGTCTCTCCGGTTGCCCTGTTGTATTTTTCAGCCATTCGTGCTTTGATATACTGCATTATCCGGGATATTGTTTCTTCATTCTCAAGTGTTTTAATGATAAGATGAATGTGATTAGATACTGTTTCTGCCGCAATAAGCTCAAATTCGTATTTTTCCTGACACATTTGAACTGATTCAATGAAGTGTCTCTTGCCGTACCTGCTTTTAAGCAGATCTTTTTTCCCGTGACACCGTGTATAACAGTGATAGGTTGCAGTTTCTATAATTTTTCTTAAAGGTCTGGCCATGTTTTTTCTCCGGATTGATTTTTTGAATAACCTGATATTGATACGTTTCAGGATGGCGTAGATTTGAAAAAAAAATCGGGGGTCAGAGCATTTTTTTTTGACCCCGCATTTTTACCGGTTTACTACTTGCATAAATCATATCCTGCCGTTTTATTGAAATTATGTTGAAATATTGTCATTCTGTCCCTTTTTTCCTGGTATCCGGGATAGATGTTCTGTTCAATTTTAAAATGCGGACGATCTAATGAGTAAACTTAATACTATAACCAGCATACCGGTTGCACTCCCTGAGAGGGAGATTCTTTTCAGAATGAAGTTTAATGTTCACAAAACAGAGATGGATGATGATTACCGGAAAAAAATAGCCTCTTTAATGAGCAGAGGTTTTGCAAAGTGTGATCCGAAAGGTTCATGGATAATTCTTGATATTACCGGCAGAGATGAGTCTTCCGTCTCCTTCGATGGGGGGTTTACTATACAGAGTGACTCTATTTCCAGGCTCCTGGCACGTTCGGAATCTGCTGTATTTATGGGCGTTACTGTGGGAGCCGGCATTGTTGACCTGGCGAGGGAGGCAATTGAAAAAGGGGATGGTTCATCTGCCGTAATATTTGATGCTGTGGGGAGCGAAACAGCTGAGGCTGCTATTGAGTGGCTAAACAGGTTTCTGGGGTCAGAGCTTCGCCGCAAAGGTAAAGTTCTCACCCCCATGAGGTTTTCGGCGGGTTACGGAGATTTTCTGCTTGAAAACCAGAGGCTCTTTTATGAACTGCTTGATCTGAAAAGATTCGGAGTAAGCCTCACTGAAAGCTGTATTTTTACACCGGAAAAAACAGTAACAGCAATTGCGGGAGTGGAAACCCCATCTGCTTAATACTTTATACTGAAATTTATTGAGGAAAATATATTATGAATAAAAAGGAATTCAGGGAATTAATTGAAAGCGGGCTTGTTATTCTTGACGGGGCAACTGGAACAGAACTTGCAAAGAGGGGGATGCCTGCCGGAGTGTGCCCGGAGATCTGGTGCATTGAGAATCCTGCAGCAATTAAGGATCTTCAGGATAAATATATTTCTGCAGGGAGCAGTATCATATACGCTCCGACTTTCGGAGGGAACAGGTGCAAGCTGGAGGAGTTCGGTCTTGAGCATCGGCTCCATGAAATCAACAGCACTCTCGCTGCCGTATCTAAGAGAAATGCAGGGAAAGGGTATGTTTTCGGCGACATCGCTCCCACGGGGAGATTTGTTGAGCCTTTCGGCGATATGCTTTTTGAGGATGCTGTCGCCATATACAGGGAGCAGGCCCTTGCCCTCATTGACGGCGGAGTTGACGGCTTTGTTATTGAAACTATGATGGATATACAGGAGGCGCGTGCGGCTCTCATTGCTATAAAGGAATGCTGTGAACTGCCTGTAATGGTAAGCATGACTTATGAAGCGGGCGGCAGGACGCTGAACGGGACAGATCCTGTGTCGGCACTTATAACGCTTCAGGCGCTTGGTGCTGACGCAGTTGGCTGCAATTGTTCAACAGGGCCAGCCGATATGCTCAATGTTATACGGGAGATGAGGGAATTCGCGAAGATTCCGCTCCTTGCAAAGCCGAATGCCGGTATGCCTAAGCTCAAAGATGGTGTTACATTTTTCGACATGGGGGCTGAGGAGTTCGGCTCTTATGCAGATCAGTTTATTGCTGCCGGGGCGAATATCATGGGGGGGTGCTGCGGTACGACTCCTGAACATATTAAAGCTCTCGCAGATAAAAGCAGGGGGAAGAAAACAGATCTCTCTTTCAGAAATGGGCTCAGTGCTGTATCCTCCGCGCGTAAAACAGCTTTTATGGGTGGAGGGAGGCCTCTCTCTGTTGTGGGTGAGAGAATTAACCCCACAGGTAAAAAGGCGCTTCAGGCTGAACTCCGTGAAGGGAAAACAGGTATTGTACAGGAGTTCGCCCTGGAACAGCAGATTAAGGGTGCATCTATACTTGATGTAAACATGGGTCTCTCCGGCATTGATGAAAAAGAGATGATGCTGAAATCTGTGAAACTCCTGTCAAAGACCAGTGATCTTCCCCTCTGCATAGATTCAACCAGCCCTGAAATTGTTGAGGCAGCTTTGCGGATATACCCGGGGCGGGCGCTTGTGAACTCCATATCCGCAGAAAAGGAACGGATCGAAAAAACTCTCCCCATAGCCGCCAAATACGGCGCAATGTTTATCCTTCTTCCGCTGAATGACGCTGGAATTCCTGCAACACTTGATGAAAGAAAGGAAATTGTTGAATATATACTCGCAGAGGGTGCAAAATACGGTTATACAACCGATGATGTCACTGTTGACGGACTTGTGATGACTGTAAGCTCTGACCCCGCTGCCCCGGCCAGGACTCTCGATTTAATTGAATGGTGTTCCCGTGAAAAGAAAATGAATACTATATGCGGATTGTCCAATGTCTCTTTCGGGCTCCCCGCGCGTGAATGGATTAATGGCGCGTTTCTTGCTATGGCTATATCCCGGGGACTTACAATGGCAATTGCGAATCCGTCATCAGAGCAGCTTATGAATACAGCTTTCTCATGTGACGCCCTTGCAGGGAGAGACAGGAATCTCATAACTTATGTGGAGAAGTTTTCCGGAGTTGCAGGTGAAACTAAGGGAGCAGCAGAGGCTCTGACCCCGGATAAGCTCGTATTTGAAGCTGTTCTCCGCGGCTGGGATGACAGGATTGAGGAATCGATTAAAAAAGCTCTTGAAGCCGGCATCCCTCCGCAGAAGATTGTGGATGATTCGCTTATCCCTGCAATTACTCTGGTGGGTGATAAATATGACAGGAAGGAGTACTTTCTCCCGCAGCTTATTATGAGCGCTGATACAATGAGGAAGGGATTTACGGTGCTTGAGCCGCTCCTCGCAACCGGGGAGGGCGTGAGGAAGGAGGGGAGAATTGTAATTGCAACTGTTAAAGGTGATATACACGATATAGGGAAGAACATAGTTGCGCTCATGCTCCGTAACTACGGCTTTGATGTTGTGGATCTCGGTAAGGATGTCCCGGCTGAGACAATTCTTGACAGGGCAGTGGAGGTGAAGGCTGATATTGTGGCCCTCTCTGCCCTTATGACAACTACCATGACCGAGATGAAAACTGTGATTAATCTCTGCCGCGAGCGTGAACTGAAATTCAAGTTTATGATCGGAGGAGCTGTTGTTGACCAGAACTATGCTGACGAGATCGGAGCTGACGGATATTCAAAGGACGCCATGGATGCCGTGAAACTGGCGAAGTCCCTGGCGTTAAAATAGAATCCGGCGGCGGCGATCAGTTGCTTACCGCTGCAAGGGCTTCAACCTCGTGCAGAATATTGTTCAGATCCCTTGAATCCGCAGAATACCTCATTATACTCTGCGGATTCATTTTCAGTATTATATCATCAGAAACCTTCAGCCTGAATCTTGAAATCTCTTTAACAAGTGCTGATTCAATACTGCTGCATTCCCTTTCAGTTGAGTTTAATACAAGGCTGACGCAATCCTTGTGAAGGAACACCCTGTTTTTAGGGCCCGCTGCTTTTTTCAGTTCCGGATGGAGAACTTTTAGAATCATATCTTTCTGTTTTCTGTCAGCATCAACTCCTGCAAATATGTTTATCATGATAAGAGTGAACTCCCTCCCGCCTGATGACGCTTCCTGAGCGCACTCCCTGACCTTCGCTGTAAAATACCTGCTGCTGCAGTAACCGGTCTCCGCATCCGTAATCAGATTATTGCTTATTATGTAATTATTTATTTCGCGCGCCATGTCAGCGATCTCTGACTGCTGCAGGGATATATTTACTGTTGAATTTTTTTCTCCCGGTTCTATATCAATCAGTCCTGAAACTGAGCCTTCAAATATAAGAGGCACCCTTACTGTATCTCCGCCGGCTGTTATGTAAGTTCCCGGCTTGCTGATTTTTTCAATGTCTGCAACTGCAATTGAATTGTATGTCAGTGAATCGATACGGATTATACTTTTACCTTTCAGCTCATAAGATTTTGTAAGCCTGCTCTCTGTTGTCTTTATGTAAAGAGAGATCGATTCAGGCGACATCTCTTTGTGTATCTTTTTAAAAAGAGAGAGAACTTTACGGTTTAAAGAATCAGCGGAGCCTTCATCTATCTCTTTGACCGGCTTTGGTGAAGAGGGCTTTTGGTCAGGCGCGTTTTCAGGTATCAGCAACAGCTCTTCTTCGTTTATCTGCGCCGCAGATTTTACTGTTTCATCAGTTTTACTCTTTTTTTCTGCAGGAGATGGGCGTTTCTCTTTTTTAGCGGCTGGTTCCGGTTTTTCAGCCGGCTTTGCAGTTTTTTCGCCGATAACAATTGTCTTTATCCGGTATTCCTCCGGGTCGTTTATTATCCCTGTTTTTCGCAGAAATATTAAAATGCCTGTTGTTAAAATAAATATTCCGCTTATAAGAAGAATAACTTCAAGCGAAATCCGGATGCCCGTTAACCTGTCAATTGTGAATGAGTAAACAGCTATGGTGTTCTGGCCCCCGGAGCTGAATTTGAAGATATAAAGTTTGTCAGTGAGCCAGTCTGTTCCGCTGTAGTTCTTTACAACCGGCAGGTTTTCTCCGGCGCCGGAAAATCTTTTTTCTTTTATATCCTTTACAAGTTCATCAACGGCTTTTGCAGAACTGAGTAGAGAGTCATTTTTTGCCATGAAACGCAGCCTGTCCATACTGTCTGTCAGAGCCAGTGCTGCAATGGAACTGTCTCTCTGTATCAATTCATTAAAGATTTTTTTGAGCTTTTCACTGTCTGGTGTCTGCCCGCTGTTAAGTTTATCCGCAACAGGCTTGAGCGCCGGGGCTTTTGATTCAAGAGTTTCTATATATTTTTTCTCCAGATATGCGCTTCTGTATATATAATAAACCGGAATAGCGGCAGAGGCAGTCAGCAGAAAAATAATTATTGCAGTCAGTTTTGTTTTCATCGAATTTATCCCTGAAAATAGAATACCTTATATATATTGTCGGGATAATTACTTAACCATTAAAGGCAAAATCTCAGGGAGAAATAAAAAAGCCGCTCACAATTGAACGGCTTTGGAATGATAAAATTGCTGTTCTCTTAGAATTGAAGTCTGACTGAGCTTACTTCAATAAGAGGGTGATCGTCTAATTTATTTCTGAATTCAATAAGGCTTCCGAATTCACCTATGGCTACACCTTCAACTTCAAGGGTGTAATCATGTTCAGGAGCGTAAAGTTCCATATCTTTCGCATCTTTTACTATATGTTCAACGGGTTTATATTTTTCAAGAGTAACTCCTGCCGGGGGAGCGTTGAGAATAGATTTAATCTCTTCGCCATATTTTTTTGCGTACGCTCTCCCTTCAAATTTGATTGATGCGCTTTTAATTTCACGCGCGGATTTTGTGTACTCAGGCTTTATATATTTCATGGGGCCCATATCTTTGCAGGCCTGCTGCAATTTAAGATGGAACTCCTCCTCCATGATGATGTGGTGAAGTTTGGATTTCATTGAGGCCCACTCTTTAATGATCTCTGTTAAGGTCTCGGCTTCAATATTCGCTTCTTTTCCTGAGAGCCACTCCCACTTTTTCCCTGAGGCAAGCATGAATCCCTCAAGCATCCCGCAGATTATTTCAATGTCACCTTCAAATACTACTTCATAATATTTTTTACTCATTGTTATCCCCCAGTTTTTTAGAAAAATACAAAAGTCACAAGGATGAATACCGGTATGAGAATAGGTATTGAATACTTGATCATGTATCCGAAGAAACTCGGCATTGGAACTCCATTCTCTTCAGCAATGGCCTTTGTCATGAAGTTCGGCGCGTTACCTATATATGTATTAGCACCCATGAATACCGCACCGGCACTTATTGCAAGAAGTGTACCGGCATGAACCCCCATGAGATCAACAGGGTTGCCTCCTGCTGTGTTAAAAAATACAAGGTATGTCGGAGCATTATCAAGGAAACTTGAAAGTATCCCCGTTGCCCAGAAGAAGTGAGAATTTATAAATTCGCCATTGCTGTCAACAACACCTTTAATCACCGCGCCCATTGGGCCGTCAGCACCTGCTTTAAGCATCGCGATAGGTGTAACCATTGTCATGAATATTGTAGCAAAGAGTTTTGCCACCTCCCTGATGGGCTCCCAGTTGAAACCGTTCCCCACCCGGATCTCTTTTTTAGAAATTTTCAGAGAAACAAAAGTTATGATAAGAAGCAGCGATACCTGCAGTATTGAAGCTGTGGGGACATCAACGTAGTGCAGGGTAAACGCAATACCCAGATCCATACTTGATGCAAGAACTGCAACAATTATACATGGCAGGAGGAGCATGTTAGGAACTCCAACAAGCTGAAGTTTTTCTTTTTCACCGGAGGTATCCGGCTGATTTTTTTCTTTTTTATAATAATAGGTGTCCATAAAGAAGAATATTATAAGAAGAAGCGATATGACAAATGCCATGGGTGGAAGCATATGAACCGTAGTCCAGAAAAAATCGACTCCTTTCAGAAACCCGAGGAAGAGCGGCGGGTCACCCAATGGTGTAAGTCCCCCTCCGACATTGGCAACTACAAAGATAACGAAAACAACTATATGTACGCGGTTTTTTCTCCATTCATTTGCTTTAAGAATAGGCCTAATCATCACCATGGCAGCGCCCGTTGTACCCATGAAGCTGGCAAGCACTCCTCCGATTAAGATCATCAGTGTATTGACTTTCGGGGAGCCGGCTAAATCCCCTTTAAGCTGAATTCCCCCTGCCACTGTAAACAGCGCGAGAAGAAGAGTTATAAAAGGGATAAACTCAAGAAGGTAAACTTCAAGAAGATAGAATGCTCCGGTATTAAAACCGAAATGGAAGCTGAAGGCCGAAAAAAATACGACCCACCAGAAGAGCGAGACCTTGCCGTAATGGTGATGCCAGAAATGCGGTATAAGGAGCGGCATCAGCGCTATTGACAGAAGTATCCCCACAAAGGGAATTATCCATAAAAGGCTCAGATTTTTAGCATCAATATGAGGGGCGTGATGTTCACCTTCTGCTCCATGAGAGTCGTGTTTTGCTTCATGTTGTACGGATTCAGTTTTGGCTATGCTGTGGTCCCCTGAAGAGGGGTTTTCTCCGCGTGCGTGAAATATAAGCGGAGCTGCGGTTATTATTGCAGCAATAGCAATGATTGATATTACTGTTTTCTTCATTGATTACTCCGGTTTTTTTTTAACTTTGCTTTAACTGGTATTAATCTGTCAAACAGATCACTATGAAATTTAATAAAAATTAAAGTATGTTTCAAAAAATTAATATATGAAGATATTTTTGATTATTCCGCCAGTAATAATTCCTGCAAAAGTTTTTATAGCAGATTGCGATTGAATTAGTTCACTTGTCATCATTCCCGCATTTTGCTATCGCTTCAGCCGGAACAGAGTCCTAATCATTTCGTAAACTGCTGTAGTGTAAAATATTTCAGTAATAGAGCATTTTGTACCTGGTATAAGTTAAGGGAAAAATATTTTTATACTAAACAAAAAAATAGTTAAACATTTGACGGGTATAGCCGATATTTTAAATGTAAAAACAATAAATAATTGTAATGGAGGATATCATGAATATATACAAATTACAGACAAACCCGGATCGAAGGAGAGAGAGAAAAGTTATCCCTGTAAAAACATCCGCATTGAAAAAAGCTTCCGGAGGGGAGGACATTGTCATTCTGTCAGATGAGGCAATTGAAAGATTCAGGGAGGAGAGCTCTGTTAAAGACCGGGAAGAGTACCTTGTAAAATTGGCCCTTCAGCATATAAATGATTACAGTCCGGAATTTGAGCATCCAGCAGATGACCCTGAATTCAGGAAAGCTGAAAAATTAGCACTCCTTGCTGAACTGGTGATACGCACAGCAATACCTGCGGGAAACAGAATTTCTTATGAAAAAGCAGCTGATTTCGTTACAGAGCAGCTTGCGGAATAATATTTGCAGGTAAATGTGATTTTCTGCTGATATAGATAAATTGTTTAGCGCTCATAAAAAAACTCCTGAAGAATTCAGGAGTTTTTTTATGAGCGGGTGATGGGAATCGAACCCACGCTATTAGCTTGGAAGGCTAAAGTTCTACCATTGAACTACACCCGCGAATGAAATGAACTAAATAATTTTAAGCATTATGCGTCAATAAAAAAAATTTTTTGAATCTATAAAATCTTTTTATATCGGGATTTTCTGATAGGAGAACGGGGTCAGAGCCTCTTTATTCTAAAACAAATCGATGCTCTGACCCCCGGTTTCAAAAAGATCCCGAATTATCGTCTTTTAGCTCCAAAAACTGCACATAAAATTTTCGCATTACAGAAAAAATCGTTTTTCTGATTGACATTTATGTCTCATATGGTTAAAAATGGGGAAAAGTGGTGAATTTTGTTGAATTAATCCAGTTTAAGGGGTTTCCGGGTAATCATTTATGTTCATGGGAGAGTATTCCCCCGCGCTTGACGACAAGGGGAGAGTGGCTATCCCTGTAAAGCTGAGAAAAGCTTTCGGGGAGCAGGAGCCTGTTGAGAAGCTTGTGGTAACCCACGGCTTTGACAGATGCCTCATGGCTTTCCGTGACCAGGAGTGGAATGAATTTGTTGAGAAGAAGCTTATGCCTCTCTCCCAATCCGACCCTAAAAACAGGATGAGTGTCAGGTTTCTTGTTGGGGGGGCCTGCGAATGCGAACTCGATAAGCAGGGGAGAATGGTAATTCCTTCAAACCTTTTAAAATATGCAGGCATCACAAACGATGTTATTATTCTCGGGCTTTTTAATAAAATTGAGATCTGGTCAAAAGAGGTTTATGAAGAGTGCAGGCCTGACGGTGCTTTTATCGATTCCTTCGCGGATGAGCTGGGGATTTAAGGTAAGGCGCTGACTGATGGGACATAATCACACAATAGATGAATTTTTTAATGAATCATACATACATAAACCTGTTCTCTGGCGCGAAATTGTTGACATCATAGATTGTTCTTTGAAAAAGGGGGGAGGCCATCTTGTTGACTGTACCCTTGGCGAAGGGGGGCATTCGGAGATTTTTCTGAAGCTCTTTCCTGAAATGAAGATTACCGCTTTTGAAAGGGACAGTGAAATTTTAGCAAGGGCTAAAGAGAGGCTTTCGGCTTTCGGCAGCAGAATCACATATATTAACAGCAACTTTTCCGGCATTGCAGATCTCCTTCACCCGGACAATCCGCCTGACTACATCCTGTACGATTTTGGAATTTCATCGTATCACTTTGACAGAAGCGGCAGGGGATTCACCTTCGCCAGTGACGAGCCCCTTGACATGAGCCTTGGCGGATCAGATATCAATGCATATGATGTTATCAATAAGTATCCGGAAAAAGAACTGGCGAGAATATTCAGGGATTACGGCGAGGAAAACTGGGCAGCATGGATCGCGAAGATCATTGTTGAGAGGAGGGCCGCAAAGCCGGTTGAAACTTCCGCTGAGCTTGCGTCTATAGTACTGGCTGCGATACCGAAGAAGTTTCATGTTAAGAATATTCATCCTGCGACACGGGTGTTTCAGGCAGTGAGGATTGAGGTTAACCGGGAGCTCCAGTCAATTGAAGAGGGTCTTAAGGGTGGATTTAAGGTGCTCTCTGAAGGCGGAATAATGATGGCGATTTCGTTTCATTCGCTTGAGGACAGGATTGCAAAGATTTTTTTCAGAAGGATGAAGGACGGCTGCCTCTGCGGCGAGGAGCCTAACAGGTGCAATTGCATGAATAAGCCCTTTGCTGAGCTTATCACAAAAAAACCGGTTACGGCGGATGAAGATGAGCTCAGATGGAACAACAGGTCGCGAAGCGCGAAGCTCAGGGCCGCAAGAAAGTTGAGAAGTATCTGACGGAATATATATGAAGTATTTTATGGTAGTATTCATGATGAGCGTTTTTGTTCTCCTTTATGTGTGGCAGAACATTGAAGTCATGCGGATGAAGATGGATTACAGGAAACTTGTCAAAGTGGAACATGAACTGACTGAAGAAAACAAAAGGCATCTCGCTGAGCTTGAGAGGCTTCGGAACTTCAGGACAGTTGAAAATGCGGTTGCAGGTAAAGGAGTGCGAAGGATGGAGCCTCAGGACATGCTTGTACTGAAAACTGAAGAGAAGAAAGAAAACGGTAAAAATGAAAGCAAGTGAGATTCTTAAAGGCTCGTGTGAGCTGATAAGCACAGCGGGGAGTGCAGACCCGGCATCAGTTGAAATTACATCCGTGGAGTATGACTCCCGGCGTGCAGGTGCGGGGAGCATGTTTGTGGCGGTTAAAGGTTTTGAAAGCGACGGGCACTCATACATCGAGCCCGCAGTGAAGAACGGATGCCGATGTGTTCTTCTTTCTGATGAGCGGTTACATGATTTTATTCACCTTGAGTCAGAGGGTGTTGTGTTTCTTGTGTCCCATGATTCACGCAGGGCTCTTTCGAGGGTATCTTCTGTTTTCTGCGGGGAGCCTTCGAAGAAACTTCATGTTACTGGGATTACCGGGACTAACGGCAAAACATCAATCACATATCTTCTTGAATCTATATATAACAGCAACGGCCATTCATGCGGAGTGATCGGCACAGTGAACTACAGGTGGAAGGGGAAAGTGCTCCCTGCTCCGAACACCACTCCTGAGTCAAAGGATATACAGGAGCTTCTGAAACAGATGCTTGATGACGGAGTTACTCATGTCGTGATGGAGGTTTCATCACACGCTCTCTATCTTGACAGGGTTGAAGATGTGGAGTTCGACAACGCGGTGTTTACGAATCTTACACAGGACCATCTTGATTTTCACAAAACTTTTGATGCCTATTTTTCAGCGAAGAAGAGACTCTTTGATCTTCTTGAAAAAAGCGGCAAGCAGAACAGGGCTGCAATTATAAATACTGATGATGAATACGGGAAACGGATTTACGAAGAGCATAACGGATATACTTTTAAAATGATCTCTTACGGGGAGAGTGAAGGTGCCGAACTCCTGGCAGCACCTGAAAGTATTGATAACAGGATTACCGGTATTGGCTACAGACTGGTTCACGGACCGGACCGGAGAGATGTTAAACTTAAGCTTGCCGGGAGGTTTCAGGTTTACAATTCACTTGCGGCACTGGGTTCCGCTCTTTATTCAGGGATTGACGTTGATGATGTTATTGAAGGGATGAGTAAGCTTGATTCTGTACCGGGCAGGCTTCAGGTTGTTGATACAGGGGCAGGTTTCTATGCTGTTGTGGATTATGCTCATACGGGGGACGCTCTCCTTAAGCTGCTTCAGTCTGTGAATGAAATGCCGCATAACAGGGTAATTACTGTATTCGGATGCGGCGGAGACAGGGACAGGACAAAACGCCCGATCATGGGAAAAATTGCTGTAGATAATTCAGATTTTACTGTTGTCACAAGCGATAATCCGCGCACTGAAGATGCAAAAGTTATAATTGAAGATATAATGAAAGGTATTACCGGAGGAAGCTATATTGTCGAGCCTGACAGGGAGAAGGCAATTGAAGCTGCCATTAATATTGCTGAAAAAGGGGATGTTGTGGTAATTGCAGGTAAAGGCCATGAGGATTACCAGATAATTGGTAAGACAAAACACCACTTTGATGACAGGGAGATGGCTCTCAAGTATATGAACGGGAAAAAGAATTGAAAGGAATTTTTAGAACTACATCCGGAGAGATAGCGTCAATAACCGGCGGCAGGATAATTGCCGGCGATGAAAATATTTCCCTTGAGACCGTAACAACTGATTCCCGTGAATTAGGTGATAATAATCTTTTTATCCCGATAACGGGAGAGAAATTTGACGGCCATGACTTTATCCCGGAACTTTTGAAATCAGGTAAAATTTCCTGCTCTCTGACAATGAAAGAGGGATTTGAAACTGCCGCAGCAGAGTCAGGAAAGTCGCTGATTAAATGTGATGACACTCTTGCTGCCCTTGGAAAGATTGCAGAGTTTTACAGAAACCGGTTTTCTCCGCTGACAATCGGTATTACCGGGACTAATGGAAAGACTACTACAAAGGAACTGGTTTATTCTGTTCTATCCGCTAAGTATAATACGTTAAGAAATACGAAGAATTATAATAATGAGATCGGTGTGCCGTTTACACTCCTTCAGATGGATTCTTCCCATGAAGCGGCTGTAATTGAAATGGGGATGAATCACACCGGTGAAATTGAAAGACTGTCAAATATCGTTCAGCCGGATATAGCCGTAATTACAAATGTGGGTGCGGGACACCTTGAGTTTCTCGGCTCTGTTGAAAATGTTGCTAATGCCAAGTCGGAAATACTTTCCGGAATGAAAAGAGGCTCGACACTTATAGCCAACAGGGAGACTGAGTGCTTTCATATTATTGAAAAGCATGCTTCGGAGCATGGCGTAAGACTTCTGACATTCGGTATTGAACCCGGGGCGGATTTCAGGCCTGATTCATTTAAGCTTACACGCAGCAGCGTTGATGTTGTTTACAAAGGTAAAAAAATTTCAGTACCTTTATACGGCAGGCATAATGTATATAATCTGATGGCTGCTATAGCAGTTGCGGAAACAGCGGGTGTTGATCTCGCAGATGCTGCTGCAAAACTTTCCTCTTTTGAAAATGTGGGCGGCCGGAGTGAGATAATCGACAGAGGGTATGTTCTGATAAATGATACTTATAATTCCAATCCTCTTTCATCTCTTTATGCTCTTGAATCTGTATGTGATGTTTTCCCTGACAGAAAGAAGACAGCTGTACTTGCTGACATGAAGGAACTTGGAGAACTTGCCGGGCTTTATCACATGAAAGTGGGGGAGTTTGTTGCAGCGAGAAAATTCAACCAGCTCCTCCTTTTCGGAGATATGTCGGAATATTATGAGAAGGGCGCATCAGCCGCAGGGATGAACCCGGATAAAATTAAAAAGTTTGACTCAAAGGATCAGATTGCTGAATTTCTTTTATCCGGACTGTGTGAAAAGGACGTGGTACTTGTGAAAGGATCACGTTCTATGAAAATGGAAGATGTTGTTAACAGACTTATTGCATGAGGTAAAAAAATGTTTTATCATCTGATACTCCCATTAAAGGAGTATGTATCATATTTCAGACTTTTTCAGTATATATCATTCAGATCGGCTTTTGCTGCACTGACTGCGCTGCTGCTTGTTCTTATTTTCGGAGGTCTTGTTATACGCTGGCTCCAGAGGCTGAAGCTTGGTGAACAGATAAGAAACCTCGGTCCTGAAAGTCATAAGACCAAAGCTGGAACACCAACAATGGGAGGAATCCTTATTCTTGGTGCTGTTATTATATCAATGGCTTTCTGGGGAAATTTCAGCAATCATTATCTTATTGTGCTTATAATCGCAACAGTGATCCTCGGGGGGCTTGGATTCATTGATGATTATATAAAGGCTGTTAAAAAGAAAAAGGATGGAGTAAATCCGAAAGGTAAACTGATTGTACAGATTGTAACAGCTTTCGCTGTTTCTGCTGTTATATATTTTTATCCGTCAAGTACTAAGGATGCCACAACTCTTTATGTTCCCTTTATTAACCAGGCGGTGCTGGACCTCGGTTTTTACTGGCTGGTTTTTGCTGTAATTGTAATTATAGGGAGCTCAAACGCGGTTAACCTCACTGACGGACTTGACGGGCTTGCAACAGGTACAGTGGGTATTGTCGCTGCAACTCTCGGCATTATGACATTTTTAACGGGTAATATTAAAATAGCAGATTACCTCGGTATTCCATATATCGCACACAGTGCTGAGCTTACTGTTTTTCTTGCGGCACTTACCGGTGCGTTAATCGGCTTCCTCTGGTTCAACAGCAATCCGGCAACTGTTTTTATGGGTGATACAGGATCTCTCGCGTTAGGCGGTATCATCGGTATTGTAGCTGTTATGATCAAGAAAGAGATTTTTCTTTTTATTGTCGGAGGAATTTTTGTAATGGAAGCTCTTTCTGTAATTATACAGGTGGGATCATTTAAATTAAGGAAGAAGAGAGTTTTCAAAATGGCTCCGATCCATCACCACTTTGAACTTTCAGGGTGGCCGGAACAGAAAGTTGTAACAAGGATGTGGATTATCGGTGTAATCCTTGCAATACTTGGACTTGCATCACTGAAGATTCTGTAAGAGTGATTTCTTTCATTCCGGTTTTGACGCAGTCAAATACCGGAATGAAAGAAATCAGATTATATATTTTTTGTCATAAAGATTCCGGCACTGAGGCCGGAATGACGTTCGGATAAAAGCAATACTTGATAGACAGGGTGCTTATAAAAAACTGATGAATAATAACGATTATAAAAATGTTCTGGTAGTGGGCCTCGGTTACAGAACCGGACTTGCCACATCAAACTTCCTCATTGCAAAAGGGAAGAGTGTCACTGTCACGGATATTAAAACAGAACCGGAACTTAAAGATATAATCTCAAAACTTAATCCTGCTGTTAAAGTGATTGCGGGGAACCAGTCACCTGAAATACTGGATTCCGGATTTGATCTTGTTGTTCTGAGTCCCGGTGTACCTGCAGCTATTCCGCTTATACTTGAAGCGAAGAAGCAGAATATACCTGTTATCGCCGAGATCGAACTTGCCTTCAGGTACATGAAAGGTTATATAATCGGGATTACAGGAACTGACGGAAAGTCAACAACCACAACTCTTACCGGACATATTTTTAAAACATTAGGATTTAAAACATTTGTCGGCGGAAATATCGGTGTTCCGCTGGTGACCTTTGCGGATGAAACTACTGAGGATTCTGTAACTGTGATTGAGTTGTCATCGTTCCAGCTTGAAACTATTGATACATTCAGGCCCGATGTGGCAGCAATTCTCAACGTGACTCCTGATCATCTGGACAGGTATAACGGAATAGAGGATTACTTCGCAGCTAAAAAAAGAATTTTTATGAACCAGACAGATGAAGACTGGTTTGTGTATAATATGGATAATAAAATTCTTACTGATGCGGAAGGGGAGTATCCTGCGCATGTTTTGAAATTTTCAGTTAACGACACTTTAAAATCGGATTCGTTTTTTGTAAATAATTCGGTCTATTACAGAAGCGAAGTAATAGACCTGATAATTGCAGAGGAGAAAGAACTTAAAATAATCGGTCTGCATAATATGCAGAATATAATGGCATCTATACTTATGGTTGTTGCTCTATATAAAAAAATTGGTACTGTTCTCAATTTCGACAAAGTCGTTGAAGCCTGCCGCACTTTCACCGGGCTTGAACACCGGATGGAGTTTACCGGTGAATATATGGGGCGGATTTTTGTAAATGATTCCAAGGCAACAACAATCGGCGCGGTTGAAATGGCGGTTAAGAGCATAAAAGATAAAGGCGTAATTATCATCGGAGGGAGAACCAAGGGTGATGATTATTCGAGGCTTGTCCCTGTGCTTAAAGATAAGGCGCGTACAGTTGTGTTAATCGGTGAATCCAGTGACCTCTTTGCTGAGCTGTTTAAAGGAACGGATTTTATCAGGGCCGGTACAATGGAGGATGCTGTTATAAAGGCAATGCAGTCATCTGAAGAGGGTGACATGATACTGCTTTCCCCTGCATGCGCGTCTTTTGATATGTTCAGCAGTTACGATGAAAGAGGCAAGGCTTTTAAAGAGTGTTTCAGAAAACTTACAGCGGGAGAACTCAACTGGAACTGAGGAATATCATAGATACCCGCAGAAGGGGGGAGCCTGACCTGGCGCTCTTTGCCGCGATATTCGCCCTTGCCGGAATTGGTCTTGCAATGAGTTACAGCGCCAGCGCTGTGTACGCTTTGCGTGTGTTTGGTGATTCCTTTTATTTTCTAAAAAGACAGACCCTCTGGTTCCTGATAGGTTTTGGAGCGTTAATGTTTTTTCAGAATTTTGATTACAGGCATTATGTAAAATACACTAAGATTATGCTTATAGTGACATTTATACTTTTAATAATTGTTCTTATACCTGGGGTGGGCTCAAGCGCCAAGGGGTCTTCAAGATGGCTCAGTCTCGGTTTTATCGGAATTCAGCCTTCGGAGTTCGCAAAGCTTGTCTGCGTAATATATCTCGTAAAGATTTATTCTTCAGAAGAAGGAGACAGTCATGTACTGCAGCTCCTTATTCCGATGCTTGTAATCGCAGGAATTTTCGTACTGGTCATGATGCAGCCTGATTTCGGTACAGCAATGGATCTTCTGCTGATCTCTGTTGTAATAATATTCGTATCGGGATTTCCTCTTACATATATACTTTTTCTTTTTATACTCAGCATCCCTATGTTCTATCTCCTTATCTATCAGGTTTCATACAGGTGGGGGCGGATACTTGCATATCTTAATCCCTGGGATGACCGGTTCGGTATAGGTTATCATGTGATTCAATCATTTACCGCTTTTAAAAAAGGGGGGATTCTTGGAGTGGGGCTCGGGTTCGGTACGCAGAAGATCGCAAGGCTTCCTGAGCCGCACACTGATTTTATATTTGCTGTAATCGCCGAAGAGGCAGGTCTCATAGGAACCGTTACACTTGTGCTTCTCTTTTGTTTTGTTTTCTGGAGGGGAATTCTTATAGCACTTGCCGCTCCTGACAGCTTTGGTAAGCTCCTTGCTATAGGCCTGACTCTTCTTCTTGTGGTGCAGGCATTTATAAATATGGGAGTAGTGAGCGGGGCTCTCCCTACAACGGGTATTCCTTTACCCTTTATCAGTTACGGGGGGTCTTCCCTTCTCGCGTCAATGATCGCATCCGGAATTTTACTGAATATATCAAGATATCGTGAAGCAGCATTCCGTGAAGTCAAATTTGAAGAGGTCTGGAACAATGAGTAAAAATATACTGATAATCGGCGGAGGGACAGGGGGACACATAAGCCCCGGTATTGCTCTTTACGAAAAGCTGCGTGAGGACGGCAGAATGAACCCGGTTTTTCTTACGGGAGTTTCGGATATGAGATTTTCCTCTCTCGGTGATATCGAAACGGATAAGCTTTATACATATAATCCCCCGGCCATGACAAAGAACCCGGTGAAAATACCTTTTTTTATTCTTAAATTTCTGAAAGCTATATTCAGAACCATGCGACTGATAAAGAAAAACAATATAGATGCTGTAGTAGGTATGGGAGGATATGCTTCTGCTCCGGCGCTTGTGGCTGCGAAAATTAAAAAGATACCGGTTTTTTTATGTGAGCAGAATTCTGTTCCGGGGAAGGTAACTCTTAAGATGGAAAAGTACTGCCGGAAAGTTTTCGGTACATTTGAGGAATCTACAGAATACCTGAAATTTCCGGATAAGTTTATCCGTACAGGCAATCCTATAAGGAATAATGTCCTTGTTCAGATAACTAAAGAGGAAGCTAAGAAAACATTCCACCTCGGGCACAGTGAAAAACTGATTTTTGTTGTCGGGGGGAGCCAGGGCGCTGTACGTCTGAATCAGCTTATTCTCGGTCTCAAGAAAAAGTATCCCCGCGAATTCAAAAATATAGGTGTTATATGGAGTACAGGTGATTTTTCCTTTGCTGAATACAAGGAGAGATCTCAGAATGAACTGGATGCAGGCTCTCTTTATATATCTCCTTATGTTAAAAGAGTGGGTAAGGCATACAGGGCATGCGATATCTGCATATCAAGATCAGGTGCGGGAGTTATGATGGAGCTTGCGGCAGCGGGAGTCCCGTCAATACTGATACCGTATCCATACGCAGCAGATAATCACCAGGAGAAAAACGCCGATGCCTTTGTTAAAGCAGGAGCAGCAGTAAAAATTAAAGATCAGGATGCTGTGCCGGAAAAGGTGGCACCGGTACTGTTTGATCTGCTTAACAATAAAAATAAGCTGAAGTTGATGTCCGACTGCGCCAGAAATGCTTCAAAGATCGATGCGGCGGATGAAATTGTAAAATATATAAAATCAGAACTGGCATCAGGAGTGAAGTAAATTGTTCAGAAAATCTAAAAAAATGCATTTTATAGGGATTGGCGGTATCGGAATGAGCGGTATAGCTGAAATCCTGATTAACCTCGGATATGAAGTTTCAGGCTCCGACCTGAAAGCTTCGGAACAGACAAAAAGGCTGGAGAGCCTGGGCGCAAAAATATATGTAGGACATTTTCCCTCTAATATCCGGGATTATAATGTTGTTGTTACCTCAAGTGCAATAGATCTTTCCAATCCGGAGATCATTGAAGCACAAAAAAGGAGAATCCCAATCATTCATCGCTCCGAGATGCTGGCCGAACTTGTCCGTCTTAAACACGGGATCGGGATAGCCGGGACACACGGCAAAACTACAACATCTTCAATGCTTGCCTCTGTCCTCAGTGACGGAGGGCTTAATCCCACAGCGGTTATCGGGGGGAAGGTCTTTAATTTCGGATCAAACGCCAGGGCCGGGGAAGGTGAGTACATTGTATTTGAGGCGGATGAATCTGACGGTTCATTCCTGAAACTGCTGCCCAGCATCGCAGTAGTGACAAATATTGACGCGGATCACCTTGATCATTACAAGTATTTTGAAGGCCTCAAAGATGCCTTTTTAACCTACATGAATAATATTCCGTTTTACGGTTATTCAGTGCTCTGTACTGATGACAGCGTGATTCGTGAACTTCTGCCTAAAGTTGAAAGGCCCTATTATACTTATGGTTTAAATGATGAAGCTGATTTTTCAGCATGCGATATAAGGATGGAGAACGGCAGAACATGTTTTACATGCAACTATAAAAACAGGCCCCTTGGAGATTTTATTCTTGCACAGCTCGGAAATCATAATGTCCTGAATTCTCTTTCCGTAATAACTGTGGCACTTGAACTGGGCCTTACTTACGAAGCAATAAAAGAAGGCCTTGCAAACTTCAGGGGAGTGGGGCGCAGGCTTGAGAGAGTCGGCGAGCATAACGGGATACTTGTGATGGATGACTACGGGCATCACCCTACTGAGATAAGAGCCACTCTTGCAGCTCTTAAAAATATCGGCAGGAGAATAGTAGTAATCTTCCAGCCTCACAGGTATTCCCGTACCGAGCTTCTCTGGGATGAGTTCGGCCAGTCTTTTGCAAACGCGGATGAAATTTTTCTCACAGAGATCTATCCCGCGGGCGAAGCTCCTATTGAAGGCGTATCAACAGATCTTATATGCCAGGCAGTGAAAAAGCATGAAAACAGGGATGCTGTGTTAATAAAAAAATTTGAGGATATCCCCTCTGCTGTTATACCCTCTTTGAGGGAGGGAGATGTGGTGCTGACTCTGGGTGCGGGTGATATTTATAAATCAGGAAAGATGATCCTGCAAAGCCTTGGGATGGAGGAGTAATGAGATTACCCGCGGCCCTTATGGTTTTCTTTTTTCTGTCACCTGCTTTATATGCGGAAAAGATAGAATTTTTTGAAAAGATAGAATTCCGGGGAGCAAAAAACCTGGACAGGTATGATGTAATCCGGATGAGCAGGGCAAAGGCGGATGAGAAGGGGATCATTATTGATACTGATTCACTGAAAGAGGTTCTTGAAAAGAACATCATGGTTAAAAACAGTTCTTTGTCAAGGGAGGGGAATTCACTTGTGGTTGAAATTGTTGAAAAATACCCTCTTTTTACAGCGCTTCTTGTTGATAAACAGCAGAGCATACCTGTTTTACTTGATGAAAAGCTGAATATTGTTGAATCAGGGCTTTTTTTCAGGACAGATATGCCGATAATTATTCTAAGCAGGGAGTATGCAGATTCCGCTGAAGGGAAAAATACTCTTCTGTCAGTTTTTGAGCTACTTATGGCTCTTAAAAATGGAAATGGAGCATTTGCTGACGAACTGGAGGAGGTCATGATTGATTCTCCGGCTGAATTGAAAGTGAAGTTAAGAAAGAGAAAAACTCTTTTCGTAATAAAAAATGAGTTGAATGGATTTTTAAGACTTGAGAAAACAGCGGCTTATCTTGACGCATCAGCACGATATCCTGAGTATCTTGATCTCAGGGGAAATATGGTGCTGGTCAGGTAGATCCTGAGAGGTTAATGTATGGAAGATATTATTGTCGGCCTTGACATAGGCACAACCAAAACCTGTGCAGTTATCGGGTTCCTGAATGAAAATAACCAGGTTGAGGTTGCCGGTGTGGGCGTTGCCCCGTCAAAGGGACTGAAAAACGGCGTAATAGTGAACATTGACAACACTGCTGCATCAATTGTGAAAGCAATTGAAGATGCTGAACTTATGGCGGGTTATGAGGTGAGCAGTGTCTTTGTCGGGATAAGCGGACAGCATATAAAAGGTGAAAATTCGAAAGGTGTTGTGGCCATAGCCAACCGTAACAGGACAATCTCCCAGATTGAGGTTAAACGTGTAATTGAGGCTGCCCAGGCCATAGTCATCCCCGTTGACAGGGAGATAATGCATGTACTCTCCAAGGAGTTTACTGTTGATGATCAGAGCGGGATCAAAGATCCCGTAGGTATGAGCGGAGTAAGACTTGAAGCCGAGGTACATATTATTACAGCAGCCACAACAAGTATACAGAATATGATCAAAGCAGTTGGAAAAGCCGGATTCCAGCACAGGGATGTGGTGTTTAATCCCCTTGCTTCGGCTGATGCTGTTCTTGCACGTGATGAAAGGGAACTCGGAGTTGCGCTTATTGATGTCGGAGGGGGAACAACTGACATAGTGGTCTATCTCGAGGGTGGAGTTGCATACTCATCCGTACTCCCCGTGGGCAGTATTCACATAACAAACGATATATCTATCGGGCTCCGTACATCAATTGAGTCGGCTGAGATGATAAAAAAGAAATATGGATGCGCGGATCTTTCGCTTGTAGATGCATCGGAGCTTGTTGACGTTCCATCGGTAGGCGGAAGGGCGCCGCGAAGGCTCTTCAGGCAGGAGCTGACCCAGATTATTCAGCCCCGTGTAAGTGAAATTATGGAAATGGTTGACCATGAACTTATGAAGAGCGGTAAAAAGGATATGCTGGCTGCGGGTATTGTACTAACAGGGGGAGGCAGCATGCTTGAGGGTTGTATTGAGGCAGCGGAGAGAATCTTTAATATGCCCGTAAGAATCGGTATACCATCAGATATTGTTGGGCTTAAGGATGTGGTTGCCACTCCGCAGTATGCAAATGGAGTAGGTCTGCTGAAATATGGAATCAGAATGAACAGATTCAGGGGGCAGGGGAAGTTCGGAAGAACCAAACCGGGCATTGTCGGCAGGCTTAAAAGAGTTTTTGAGGAATATTTGTAACTTTTTTTAAATATTAATAATAAAGAAGAAAACATGTTTGACAAAATAAAATTAATATTTTATATATAAATCGTTTATTAGCAATTCTTAATGTTCATTCTATTTTAATTAATTCAGACTCAAGTTTTCCGGGTTTTCAGAAGTTTTTTTATCCCGTGATTCACGGGAATTACATCGAAAAATAATGGTTTAAACCGTTTTAATACTTTTTTTATGGATTAAAACACGATTTAATGAGACATAATACGATACAATAACGCAGTTTGATCGGGAGGGTACATGTTCAAATTAGAGGAAGAAAAGCCACTAACAACCATAATCAAGGTTATCGGTGTCGGCGGTGCCGGTACAAACGCGGTTAACAGGATGATCGCTACCGGCATGGAGGGCGTCGAATTCATAGTGGCTAACACGGATGCTCAGCAGCTCCGTGACTGTCTTGCTCAGGAGAAGATCCAGATCGGTTCAAAGCTTACAAGGGGACTCGGTGCAGGTGCAAATCCTGAAATCGGGCGTGAAGCAGCCAATGAGGACAGGGATCATATAACAAAGGCTTTAAAGGGCGCTGACATGGTCTTCATCACATCCGGAATGGGTGGAGGTACAGGTACAGGTGCCGCCCCGGTTGTTGCTGAAATAGCAAAAGAACAGGGGGCGCTGGTCGTAGGTGTTGTCACCAAACCGTTCAAGGTAGAGGGCAAGAGAAGAATGACCCAGGCTGACGAGGGGATAAGGAACCTCAAAAGCAAAGTGGACACTCTGATTACCATCCCCAATGATCTTCTTCTCAAAATTATAGACAGAAAAACCCCGATTGAAGACGCGTTCAAACTCGCTGATGATATCCTGAGACAGGGTGTACAGGGTATAGCGGATTTAATAATGGTTACAGGACTTGTAAATGTTGACTTTGCAGATGTAAGAACAGTTATGAAAGAGACGGGTGATGCTCTCATGGGCGTGGGCATCGGGACAGGGGAGAACAAGGCTATTGAAGCTACTCATATGGCAATAAACAGCCCGTTACTGGAAGAGACAAGCATTGAGGGAGCGAAAGCTGTGCTTATTAATATCGCCGGCGGTAACGATCTCTCTCTGCATGAAGTGAATGAAGTGACAAATGAAATTACAAGACAGGTTGATCCGGACGCAAATATTATTTTCGGTACAACTGTTGATCCTGCTCTTGATGACAGGGTGAGGATTACTGTAATTGCAACAGGTTTTGACAGAAAAAAGAATATGCTTTCTGTCAATAACATGGGGATGAATACAACGGTGAATGCCAAAGCCAGGGAGACAGTACGGGAGCCTGGCTCAGGATCACCACTCACACTGATTGAAGGGAAACAGGATGTACAGAAGCCTAAATCTGCACCGGCAGGGAAAACGTTTACTCTTGATTACGAAACAAGGAAGCCGAGGAAAGATTACTCAAATGAAGATCTTGATATTCCCGCTTTTCTCAGGAGGATGAGCGAATAACAGATTCTATGCGTAAAATGCCTGAAGCATTGATAAAATAGCGGTTTATAATAAGCCGCTATTTTTATTTAATTAAAAAATCGACTCTCCGGGACTTCAGATTTTTACCTTTTCTGTAATACTTTCCTTTAGTGCAGACTTCTCCTGCTCCTTTTGCTGTAATCCTGTCACCGGAGATACCCATCTCCATAATAAATTTTTTTACAGTTAAAGCGCGGGCTGAACTTATCCTGTTGTTTGTCTTTCTGCTCCCCACTGAGTCGGCATATCCCGTGATAATAAGTTCTGCAGAATCATTCAGCCGTAAATATTCTACTATTGAATAAAGTTCCGGTATATCATCGTTCCTGATGCTTGCGGAATTAAAATTAAAATGAATACTTTTAAACGGAGGTTTTATTTTAGTATTTGTGTCTATGGATTCTGTAATAACTGATTTTTCAGGTATGACTTCTTTTTCAATTATTGTCTCTTCTTTTTCTTCGTAAACCTGTTTTTGCTTTGAGGGGTTTCTGTTTACATAAAGTACCACATCCTGGTACTGTTCAGGGATAACTTTAACTTTTATTCCTGAGCCGCGGTATTCTGCTGCAAGGGGTTGAACAGAAAGCCATCGTACATCTTTTTTGGGGTATATGAGAAAAACTCCGTTACTGTCTGATTTTCTTTCAGTGTATCTTGCTGCATCTTTTGTTCCTTCAGCATCTGTTATAAGTCCGACCCGAAGCTGTATATCCTTCAAAGATTTTCCGGTGAGGGAGTCGGCGACAGTTATTTTGAGTTTTGTTTCTTTTGAATAAACTGTTTTTTTATTTGTTACACTCTCCCGGACGCCGGTTGAATCTTTGCTGACATAGATATCATAACCTCCCAGCCCTCCAAAAGCGTTGTTGCAGATTATATAATCCGTTAAACATTCAGCATAATAGAGATCATCAAATACGCTGTTTATCTCCGGGCCGGCATGTACCGGTTCACTGAAACCTTTAGATGTCTTTATTGTATAGTAGATATCCCAACCGCCAAGCCCTCCATTTCTCATTGAGGAGAAGTAATATCTGTTATCTCTGTATGAGGGGATAAAAGCGACTTCAAAATTTCCAGAGTTGATAGACGCGGGGAGTTCCTTTGAGTTGATATACTTACCGTTTTGAAGTTCAGCCATAAATATTCTTGATTTCCCCGGATTTTTATAGGGCCATCTTGTAAAAAAAAGAAATTTTCCATCACGGGAAAGTGAAGGTGTACGTTCATTCTGTGATGTGTTTACGTCACCTTTGAGTAATTCCGGGGGGCTCCAGCGGCCGTCGCCATAATGAGAAATATAAATGTCGAAAGTAATTCTTTTGTTCCCGTCCGATGTCATAGGAGGTGAAAAACCTCCGGGTCTGTCAGATGCAAAAATGATTAATTTTCCATCAGAAGAGATAAATGGAGTCTCTTCATTTGAATCAGTGCACAGTTCAAAAACAGGGAAAGGATCACTCCATATACCTTTCTCTTTTCTGCATATAAAAATATTGTGTGATTTTTCTTCAGGTTTTTTCGAATTGAATATCATGATGTTGCCATCAGCAGTAATAGAAGGAGAGAAGTCGTCACCTTCTGAATTAATCCTGAATCCCGGATTGACAAATTTTGCAGTGTCCCTGCCGTTTTCAGCTGAAATAAAAATAACCGCGGTGAGAACAATCGCGGCTGCGGCTATAAATTTTTTACGGATTTTGATCATTCAGGGAGCACCTCTTTTTTAATGCTGTTATATTAATCGGAAAATATTCTATATAACTTTGCCTTAAATTGACGATAATTAAAAATAATGATCCGGAGGAAGAGGTATGTCCAGGAGAACTCTGTTATGCTCATTTTTCGTGCTTATACTGCTGTTGACTTCAGCAGGAATTTTCGCACGCGAGAGCTACGAAGACTACATGGAGCAGAAATACAGGGGGAGCGGGCAGAATATCCGCGTAAAAAGAGACCGTCCTCTCTCGGAAATTGATCCCGCTGAAAAAGAGGATCTGCTTGATGAACTGAGAGGTGCTGTGAGAGAAGAAATCGATCATAGTATAAAAGAAGAAAAGACCGATGATACAAAAAAAGTCAATGAAGACAGATTTATTGAAGAGGTGAGAAGTATTGTACGGGAGGAGATTGAGGACGCTATAAAGATAAAACAGGGAAGATATCTTAGAAGCGGGACAGTGGAAGTCGGCGGTTTTCTTTCGTATCAGGCCAGAGGGGTTGAATCTGATGAGGAGGATAATAATAATATACTTAAAGTTTTTCCTCAGTTTGCTTTTTTCCTCGGGAATAACATAGCAATAGCTCTTAAAGGCGAGGCTGAGTTTAATCTTACAACAGATACCCAGGCTTATGCCGGGGGGATAGGCCCGCAGTTTGTATTCGGAATAACCAAAAGAAATGACGTCTGTTTTTATGCTGACATGATGGGGGGAGTGAGCAGAAATACACAGATAAACGATAAGTTCGGTTACAGGTATTCAAACGGTATGGGGCTGAAGTTTGTGATGATGAGCGGAGTGATTTTTAATGCCGGAGTTCAGCTTGTTTTTGATAATCTTGGTGAAAATGTTTCAGGCTTTCAGAATATAATAGTTCCCACCATAGGTATAACAGCCTGGTTCTGATTTAATGGTTCAGGTTCAGCGGTACAGCGAAAGCGATATTAACAGGGCAAAAGAGTTCGTCAGCCACCTCTTTGATCTCCCTTCAATAAAATGTGAGCCTCCATTAATCGGTGAAAGGTTTATAATTAATTTTATAGAAAAAAATTTACATGAACTCAGTATAATATTACAAACACCCCGGTTTTTCCCGGATCTTGAACCGGCAGAAACTCTTCAGCTTATTTTTAATGATATGTTTGATCGGGTATATGCATCATCCATACAGCCAATCAACAGTTTTCTTGATAATGTAAATCTTTCGTTTTTTGACAGGATGTCGGAAACCGGTGTTGTTGATGACATGCATAGAAGAAGGAAACTCCATGATTTTTTTCTGACCATGTTTAAAGACAGAGATCTACGCTGCCGTATGTATCCTGTAATCGCAATCTTTCATTATAATGCAGTGGATCGATATATAAAAGAGGTTTTTAACCGGTGTGAATATATTTATAATGAGATTACATGTATTAATAAAATAAATCCGGATGCTGATACTTATATCAGCCTCATTAAAGTAGTAATTCTTTTAAGGAGTTTTGTATACTATCAAACTGATAAAAACCTGGAAGTACCGGATGCTCCTGGTGTGATAACTGATGCGCATGCTGCGGCAGAGAGCGAAAGTTTTAACGGATACACTGATGGAGTCAGATCTCATACTTCAATGCTTCCGGGAATTCCTGCAGATATAATCAGGTTCGCTGCTAAATCACATCTCCATGCGGAACGGGTCGATAAAGAGGATTCTGTTTCAAAGCTGGTCTTTATATTCTGTGCAATGTTTCAGTTCTATAGGGAGGTTGATGATCTCCATAGAGGTATCGAACCGCCGGAAAAGAGCTGGCTTGGTGTCGCAAAACATAACTGTGGTTATGCAGGATATGACAGGAATATGATTGATAGCCTTTACCTTATTGCGAAGGATAACAACTGGTGAGTTTAATGATAAATAGAAAATATACTGAGGGATTAATACTTTCCGCGATAATACTTTCGCTTCTCCATCTTTTCATTAATGAATACGCGGTATTTGCAAGGTGGAGCGTAGCTTCAGTAAACACTCTTTTGTTTGCAGGAATAATATTTGATCTGATTTTCTCAGTTGAATTTACAGTAAAATCGATAAAAGCAGCAGGGCGTAAAAATTTTATCGCATACATGCAGCACCGGAACGGGTGGGTGGATTTGATAAGTTCATTACCAGTACTTCTTTTATACTCCTTGCCGTTTTTTTATCTTTTTTTATCTGAGTCTTCGCATGCCGGTGCTTCAGAGCAATTACCTGTTGTTATTCTGAATCTGATGGCAGTTATCCGGATGCCGCTGCTTCTTAGAAGTCTAAGGGTGTTAAAACTGTCCGGAAAAATCAGGCTAAACAGTTCAGAAATGACCAGGCATCACGCTTCGGTCACTGGAGCAATGGCTGTTGTCACCACGGCTGTTATTATTATGCTCTGGTCAGGAATTACAGGTTTTTCAGGTCCGGATGATTTTAAAAAAAGGGGTTCTGATTATTCAAGAATGCTTGTGGAGCTGGAAAGTGCCGCTACACTGAATAATATGAATTTCAGGGATCTTTGTGAAAACATCCTTATCAGCGATCACCGTATAATAAAAGTTAATTATAATGACGGTAAAAGTTATGAGAAACTGTCCGTGTCTGAATTCAGAAAATATTATTCTCCAGGTGATTACATTAAAATTCCGGGGAACCTCTGCTTTCTTACTGTTTCCTGCCGGGATCTTAAAGGGGAAAACGCACTGCTCAATATGCTGGGATTACTGGTTATGCTTGCACTTGCTTTTGTCTTTATGCTGCTGTATTCACGACACTTTGAACGTACTGTTTCCGATATCGCCGGTGCCCTTAACTCGGGATTCAGAAAAAAAGATTTCAATTTGATGATAAAGATCAGGGATGAGTACAGAGAAGAGGAGTTATACAGACTTGCCCGGTTTTACAATGACGCTTATCTCCCTGCAAAGCTAAGAAAAAGAGACGCGGTAAAAGAGGGGAGTGGTACCCCTCTCACAATGGATGCTGTGAAAGGTTTTGCTGAAAAGACAGATTAGTCAGCTGTCTCTTCTGTCGTAGATTATTTTAAGTGATGACTGGTCAGGTGTGTAACTCTGATCACTCTGTTTAAATATCAGAATAATCTCTGTCCTGAAGTTCATCTTCATTATAAAATAGTATTCACCGGAAAGCTTGCGTACAAGATCAATACCTCTCCCGGTTTCAGAAATATGGTCAGCAATATCTTCACCTGTTTCAAAAGACTTTTCTATCAGTTCATTCTGTATTATTACCGCATTAATGCTTTCAAGAATTTTTTCCTTTGTCAGTTTGCCGTTATAATCAGTTATAGATATCGCGTATGATTCCCTGTTTCTGCAGAAATGTATATCAACATACTTACCTTCACCCAGGACAACGGGTGTCCTGTGAAGTTTTTCCTTAGTAAGTCCATGGGAGTGGTAAACTGCGTTAATAGTCATCTCGTTGAGCATGAGATTGAGAGTAGATTTGCTGGTTAAATTGAAATTCCAGTTTTCGATCTGTTCAATAATCAGTGATATTGCTTTCCGTATGTGTTCTGATTTTGTAATCCTGATTTTTTTATGATCAATAATATCCTGAATATAGTTTTCAAGACCGAATATGTTTTCAAGAGTAATAAGTTTTTCTGTGAGCTTCAGCAGTTCCGGTTTTTTCACAGGTTTATGAAGCACATTTCCGATCCCGCGGGTGATGATCCTGCTGAAAAAAGTGTCAATATTCCTGCCTGTCATCATTATTACAGGTATATAAGGGTAGTTTTCTCTGATATATTCATAAAGGTCAAAGGCGTTGTCCCCCGGAAGTTCAACTTCGGATATTACCAGGTCAAAATCAAAAGCTTTCAGTTTGGAAATTGCGTCAAAAGCTGAATCACAAAAGGTGATCTCATAATCCAGTCCCCTGTATATTTCCGCTATTTCTTTCCGGTATTCTGAAATATCCGCGACAAGTATCTTCTTCATTCTGCATCCTGTTTGACAATGGTCGATTAAGCTGTTTACTTTATTATAATATACTTTAAGAGCAAGTTAAAATTCAGATCCGGTATAGTAAACTTTACCCTTTTTTTAATTACAAAAAGTTTTAATTATTGGTTAATTTATCCGATAATAACTCTGAATAGATTTTTTGCATTTTATTCAGAGCAAAAAAAAGAGTTGATGTAATCATAAAAGTATCATATTAGTCTGTTGAACTAATTCCATCATCAGATTCAGATGAATTATAATCCGGAGGATTTATGAAAAAAATATTTATAACAGCAGTTATTGTCATGTTTATTACCCCTGTCATGCTTTTTTCCCAGGGGAATAAAGATGTAGACCCGAGACTGGAGGAGCAGGGGAGATCCTATGACAGGCAGATACTGGAACTGTATAATTCAATACAGAGGATAATTGCTGAGAACAAGTTAATGGAAAACAAGGGGATAAAAACTCTTCCCTATCAGACAGAGATAAATTTCGGCCCGGATAAAAATAATCCACAGTATGTAGAACTTGTTAAACATATATACATAAGGGACGGGCTCTTCAGTTCAAAACCTATAGGGCTGGAGGAAAAAATACTGAGAATTTATACTGACGGTAAAACCATAAGCAAATTGGAAACAACTATCCGTACAAAGAATTTCAAGACACAGGAAGTTGAAAGCGTTGTTGTTACTGATCCCTCACCTAACAGTGAAGCTACCGATGATGTTATGTTTACACACAAACACAACGGGAAAACTGTAATCGAGCAGAAAAAACTTGCGGATGTCAAAAATACAACAATTCTTCCGCTCAGGAATGAGATCAAAATTCAGTTTATGATTCCTAACCTGACAATCCTGTATAATAATATTTTCTTTATTGCGGAGTCTTATAAAGAGGAAAATAAAAGCACTGACAGCAAGATGTCCGAGTTCATCAGAAGAGCTATTCAATATTAAAATTTAGACCCGGTATCACATTCAATAAAAAGGGGAACCTCAATATGGTTCCCTTTTTTGTCCTATAAAAAAGAAGAGATGGTTTATCTCATGTCTGTATCTTTTAATTTCCTGTTCATGAAATCTTCAAGTTCCTTTTCACGGCTTTTTTTTGCAATCTGCAGCAGCCTGTAAAACTCCTCCCATTTGTCTTCATCAACAATGCGCCAGTTCCCTTTACCTCTCTCTTTTTCAACAAGGGAGCGTTTTTTATTGGCAATTGCGCCTCTCACTGAGAGGAATGCCCATGCAGCAACGAAGATAATTATAACAGCACCAAAGAAGATAGTTGAAAATGTATCCCATGAGGCCGGTTCAGCGCCCCTGCCGTAACCCATGTATGCAAGGCCGAAAATAACAGCTGATACACCGCCTACAGACATAAACGCAAGAAAGAAGTTCAGCAGCCAGGACCAGTCTGTAATGATATCACCTGCGGAGAGCTTCATTTCATGTTCAGCTATTGTTGATTCATCCATCTCGAGTATTCTTTTTGAAAAAACTGTACCCGGTATGACTTTCTCTTTGTTTTCAACCAGTATGCTGCGGAATTTTTGTGTTGTCATTATATAATGCCTCTTCGGTAAATATAATATTATAGCGATTTACGATTGAATTAGAAGATCAATTCGTCATTCCTGCTAATGCAGGAATCTCATAAAACCAGTCTATGAGATTCCGGTATTTGCACGAACTGAAGTGTGCACGCCCTGAGCGCAGCGAAGAAGTACCCTTGGGGTGAAACCGGAATGACAATTATATCAATATTATAGTTTAATAGCACTGTTTTTTCAACAACTATTTCTCCGCAATAATAACTGCCCTCACCGGCGCGGGATAACCTTCAACAGTTTTAGCCTGGTCACCTGCGTCGAGAAAATCCTCCAGTGATTCAGTATTTACCCATTCGGTCTTTCTCTGTTCTTGAAAATCAGTTTTTGTTATGTCAACGCATCTGGGATTGCGGAATCCGGCTTTTTTCAGCCATGATATCAGCACGGGTACTGTTGGTATAAAATATACATTGGGCATCTTGGCGTATCTCTCTTCAGGGACCAGTGAGATATGCTCTTCACCTTCGACTATAAGAGTTTCTAATACAAGTTCGCCATCCGCTGTCATCATTGAATAAATATCCCGGAGAAAATCTATGGGGGATCGCCTGTGGTATAGTATACCCATACAGAAAACTGTATTGAATTTTTTTGTAAGGCCTGTGATCTCTTCGAAACGGAGCGGCAGTGTAAATATATTATCTCTGCGGGCCAGCGTATTAAGCAGCATAAACTGCATGTAGAAGTTTGTGTAAGGTTCTATACCTGTCACCATTGCCGGGTTATGCGGAAGCATCCTGAACATATAGTAGCCGTTGCTTGAGCCTATATCAAGGATATGGCGCCCTTCAAGTGAACGGAGGTGAGGTATAACCCTGTTCCATTTAAAGTCCGATCTCCACTCGGTCTCAATATCAATGCCGAACAGTCTGAAGGGGCCTTTGCGCCATGGCCACATGGAGAGTAGAGTCTCTCTTACTTCATTAATCCCAATGGCAGCGGCATCTTCATTCATGCCGATTGAAACGTAATCTGAAGTGAAGTCGAAATCTGTTGCATGAATTCCCGCCAGTTTCTGCACGAGGGAGTAAAGCTCTCTTCCCTTTACGTCTTTCTCTGTGAGGAATTTAACTTTATCCATTGTCAGCTTATGCAGATGTTCAATGTCGGATTTTGAGAATCCCCATCTGCCTGGGTTATCTGGAAACCATTGCATCAGTCTTTCCTGCAGATAAACGATGTAAAGTGAAACCATTTCAGCCATATCTCTATGGCATTGAATCCCGCAGTGTTGAGCCGATTGATATGTGAATCAACAGTTTCAGGTATAAGGACGTTTTCAAGGGCTTCACGCTTTCGTGTGATTTCAATCTGCGAGTATCCGTTTTCCTCTTTTAGCCTGTAGTAGAATTCCTGCTGTAAAGCCGCAAGGTCAACATCAGAATTTACCGTTTTTTCAGTAAGGAGGAATATACCGCCGGGTACCAGTGCATCGTATACTCTTTTTATAAGAAGGTCTCTCTTCTCCGGGGATATAAACTGCACTGTAAGATTGGATACAATTACAGAAGAAGGAGCGAAATTTATATCCATAATATCGGATACAAGGGGAGTGATATTTCCGGCGCCGCCGAATGCAGCGATTCTTTTTTTAAAAAGTTCAATCATTGGGGAGGAGTTGTCAATCGCGGTGAGTGTAAATTCTCCCCCTTTCATCTCCTGTATCAGCGCAGAGGCAAAGTTTCCTGTTGAACAACCAAGGTCGTATATCCCTGTCCCGGATTTGTAGAATCTGGCAGCAAGCCTTGCCTGCTGAAGGATAATCTCCCTGTACATAGGCACAGATCTGGTAATCATGTCATCAAAGACAGATGCCACTGTTTCGTTGAATTCAAAGGGGGTAACTTCAGCCTTACCCGCAAATATATTGTCTTTCTTTTCCATGTGATTAATTTATAAAACAAGTGAAGATAATTAATCAGAAATTTGTCAATTATTATGTGTATCTTTTATTATATACAGCGGGCTATTGTATTTCAGGTTCACTCCCCGGGTAAAAAAGTGTTAATTTAGAGTACTGTTTTTCACTTGAAACTGCCGGAAATATATGTTTAATTAAATTCAATTCCCTGCCGGAATTCATATTAATAATATTCGAGGTTGATAGAGTATGCTGATAAAAAGACGTTATAATATAATAATGCTGCTGAGCATAGTTTTGCTTTTTACTGCGGCAGTAGTTTTTGCCCGTGCCGGCGGGGCAGGAGGGGAATCGGGATCCGGAGGTTCATACGGCGGTGGTGGTGATGACGGTCTGGGTACTCTGATTTACATTATATTCAGACTTCTGCTTGAACTTCCTTTTCCTATTAATGTTATTGCTATTGCTGTTGTTATAGGGGGTTTTGCCGCATTCTCTTACATATCAAAGAAAAAGATAAAGGAGCAGACAATCTACAATCAGCTCCCCACCGGTGATAGTGTAATGAAAGTTAAAGGTTATGACAGTTTTTTAAGGAACAACCCTGATTTCGATGAGGAGAATTTCAGGTCAAACGTGAAGACAGCTTTTCTTAAAATACAGGAGGCCTGGGAGAAACAGGATATTTCCGGTGTAAGGAAGTTTATATCTGACGGTGTATACCAGAGGTTTAATACACAGTTTAAAATGATGCAGCTTCTGAAACAGAGGAACACACTTGAAGATGTTACAATAAAGAATATATATATAGACCAGGTGGACTCTGACGGGCTCTATGATATTATACATGTGGCCATACACGCCACCATTACAGACAGGTTTATCAGTGAAATGGACTCCTCACTTAATTCCGGGGGGAAGGAGGAGTTTGTTGAATACTGGTCTTTCCTTAAAAAACGCGGAAGGCCGAGAAAGGATATTTATGAAACAGATAACTGCCCGAATTGCGGAGCCCCTCTCCCCCCTGATATGGGAGAGGTGAGCAGATGTGAATCGTGCGGAACACAGACAAACTCCGGTGAATATGACTGGGTGCTTTCAGAGATTACTCAGGCCGATGATTATATAAGCTCAAATCCGAAACTTGACAAGTCAGATGATCTTAACAGCAAAATCCGCAGGCTTGTGCAGGAGAATGAGGATTTTTCAGTTCAGCTTGTTGAGGATAAGGCGAGCAACGGTTACCTTCAGATCATAACTGCCATGGCGTATAATGATCCTTCCATTATGAGGCGTTTTGTAAGTGATAATGTCTTTGAAAAAATACAGGGAAAGATGACAGGGAACACTGTGGCCTATAACCGTATTTATCTTAATGATGTATACCTGGTGGGGGTGAGTGAAAGGGGGAATATGAATGAACTTTTTATTGCCATAAAATCATCTTACCAGAGGGTAGCTGTTGATGGAAGTGCAGTGCGGAAAATTGATCCGGTGCTCATGTCTGACACGGAGATAATTGTGATGAGCAGAGACAAAAATGCGGCAGCATCAAAGGGTTCAATATATGCGCATATGTGCGCGAATTGCGGGGCGCCGGTTGAAAATTCTCTTAATCTGAATTGTCAGTATTGCGGAACTGCACTTAACAGCACAAGCAATGAATGGATTATTACAGATATACTCTCTGTGGCAGAGTACAGGGGACATGTGAGTGCAAACAAATCATCATTCGGATATACAATTGATCCTCAGCTAATAGATAAGCTTATGGATGTCCGTGATTTTGCCTTCAATAATATAATGGTTGTCATAGCCTCTGACGGAACAATGAGCTCAGAGGAGTACCAGTTTGCTTTTGACCTTGCAAAAAAGTGGGGATACAATGTGGATAAGATTGGCCCGCTCTTTGGTATGGCTATGAGCGGGAACCTTGTTATAAAGATGCCCCAGGATGATAAAAAGCGGGCTAAAATTTATAAGCTCATGGAGAAAGCAGCAGACGTTGACGGTATAACTGACGAGGAACAGAATCTAATGGATAATATCAGGGAACAGTACGGGATCTCCGCATAGATATGTGTCAGTCCCCTTTATTGAGGGGGCTGACTGCTGCTTTTATTTAAATCGTTCTAATTCCATATTGTTTCCTCCTCTGACTCATTACGGGTAAGTGCAGCGAACCCGTGAGCAGTGTGGTCTTCAGCGGCGACTGCATGTTTCTCTGTTCCGTATTTCAGGAGGTCCATTACAGACTGCATTATAATACTTTGTGATGCAAGTTCCTCACAGGTGGCTGCGATTTCCTCTGCTCCTGTGGCATTCTGCTGAACTACCGTGTTGAGCTGCATCACCGCGTTATTAATCTGTTCAATACCTTTGGCCTGTTCCATACTGGCCGCGTTTATTTCAGCAACAAGTTCTGATGTTTTTTTAATGTCCGGAACAAGCATTTTCAGCATATCACCAGCCTGAATAGCAGTTTCAATATGCTCTTTTGAAAGGTTGCCGATTTCAACTGCCGCCTGCTGGCTTCTTTCGGCAAGTTTCTGAACTTCGCTTGCCACAACCGCAAATCCCCTTCCATGTTCACCAGCTCTTGCCGCCTCGATAGAGGCATTCAATGACAGAAGGTTTGTCTGCCGTGCGATTTCGTTTATTATTGAAATTCTTGCGGTTATCTCTTTCATGGCTGAAACTGTCCTTGAAACTGTTTCTCCGCATACACCGGCATCATCAGCGCTTTTATCTGCTATCTTTTCTGTCTGGCTCGCGTTGTCCGCATTCTGCCTTATTGTTGCTGTGAGCTCTTCAATAGATGAGGATATCTCTTCCACATTTGAGGCCTGTTCTGTTGCTCCCTGTGACAGCGCTTCCACAGAGGAGGATATCTGCTGTACCCCGGATGTAACCTGGCTTGATGTGGCATATACTGAATCCACAGATTTTATGATTGAACGCAGCAGAAAAACGGCTGCAAAAATAATACCCGCAGTCATGATCAGTATTATAAAAACTATAGGATAAACCACAGCGTTTATCTGTTCCCCCACTATATCTTTGTAAACGCCGGAACCTATAATCCAGTTCCATTCTTTGAAGTATTTAACGTAGGATATTTTCGGTACAGGCTCATCTTTACCGGGTTTGGGCCATAAGTAATCAACAAAGCCTTCATTACTCTGGAGACATACTTCCGCCATTGCCTGGAACAGGTTTTTCTTTATTCCCATCGCAACGTTAAATGATTCGCTGTCCAGTATCCGGCCGTCCAGTTCCGGTTTGATCGGATGCATAACCATCTTAGGGTATGGGAGTGTTGAATCATTAATCCAGAAGTATTCCGCTCCTTCATATCTTAGAGATTTAATAATAGCGAGTGCATTTTTTTGTGCTTCTTCAGCTGTAAGTTTCCCTTTTTTGTAATCGCTATACTGCTGACTGATTATGCTGTAGCCCACTTCAACAGCGGCCCTGGCAGTATTGTTCCTGGTTTCGTGAATTGTGTTGATCAGCCTCAATCCGGAAAAAAGGCATATTAAACCGAAAACAATAATTATTGTGCCGACAAGTATGTATAATTTTTTGGAAATATTAAGATTGAGTTTCATCCTGTAACCCCCTTGGTATAATTCATTATCCGGATACGGTTCTGAATTGCCGGATATGAATTATGGAATCATTTAATCTCTGAATCAGTAAAAGGAAGTTACACTTTTTCATGTTGATAATCAAAAAAAAGTGTTTTTTATAAAATTGTAATACCGGTAGTTATGAAATTTAAAATTCAGTTATAACAGTTTTTTTATCATTGAATGAGCAAATAATTCTAAAATTTTCAGGGTTTTAATTTTGTACTGATAAGTTTTTTGTCTCAATCCTTTTGAAATAGAAATTCTTCTTGAAATAATAGCGCCAGTAAAAATAATTTTGCTCTAATTGTTTTTGATGAAATGAATAATCAAGGAGGCTGAATGTTTTACAGAAAAAAAAGATTAACTTCCATAGTATCTCTCTGCTCTTTCGTTGTTTTGTTGAGTTGCGGGACAAGTCAGTTAGTGACTGTTGAAAAGGGGTTCATGCTGGAACAAGGGAAAAGCATTGCTGTAGTCAGTGGTAGTAATGATGACAACAGTATTAGCCTTGCTGAAATGATCAGTGAAAGGCTTAGCGAAAAGGGGAGATTTAAGGTTTTAACCCAATCGGATATTAGCAAAAAGATACCTAAATATCCATTAAATATTAACCTGATTGATTTTTCCATTCCAAAAAAAGATCAAAGAAAGTACACATCATTTCTAACTAAGACAAGTAAAGACAATATAGATGCTTTTCAGAAGATAGTAAAAACTGATTATATGCTGGTTGTATGGATTGATAGAATTATATCTGATAATAGTGGATGTAGAATTTTCGTTATATCAAGACTAATAGCTTATCCAGAAGGTAATATTATTGGTTTTTCCAATAGCTGGAATGACAAGTATAAATCATGCTTGGGAGGGAATGTTTGGGTGAATGTATTTAACAATACTACAAAAGATTATGTTGATGAGATTATTGATATAACAAAAAAGCAGGTTAATAAAAATGATTAAAAGATTAAAGAAATTTTTGATTCTTTCGACAATTATATTTCTTTCATGCTCGACATCCTATCATAAATATCTTGCTAAAGATGTTAATCCTAATGGAAAAATCGCGGTAATTATCTGTGAAACACAATTAAGCGCTGAGCATGCATTATTTGCGGATATTTTAAGCAATGGTTTTGAAGCAGATACAAAACTAAATGTTGTTCCCCAGCATAAGGTGAAATCTGTTCTGGTGGATTATCCGATGCGAATTAGAGGTCCATTTAGGATTTTAGGTTTGGATTTTATTAAGGCTGAAAAACGTCTCGATTTAGATACTCTTTCAGTAATGGCAAAAAAACTAAATGTTAACTACGTTTATGCCATATGGATTGTACAGGCGTTGGAAGTGAATATTAGCCCAAAAGTTATAAGATATACTTATGTGGCTGAGCTTATTGAGTTTCCGTCACGCAGAGTTATTGCTGATGTTAGCAATACTATGTATGGTGAGGAAAATAGGGATACTTTTAGAACTTCATGTGGTTATCAATCAGGGCTTATAGTTAAAGATATTATAGATAACACTGGCATTGGTAAATTATAAGCTCTGATAATAATATCAAAAACCTGCCCTGAATCCATCTGTATAAGGATTTTTATGGGCAGGTTTATTTAAAAACAAATCTTGTTTTATTGAAGATAAACTACATTACATTTAATGCAAATAACCTGTAAAGAGGCGAGGATGACTTTGTCTAAAAAGATTCCTGTTTTTCTTATTATTTTATTTGTTTTATCCTGCGTATCAGAGCCGGAAAAAAAATATTTTATTTTTACTACTGACAGTAAAAGGGTGAATATTACAAACAGTCCGGGACTTGTCATAGTCACAAATTTAAGCAATCCTGAAGCGGCTAAGATGTCTGAATTGATCGCAGAAAATTTTGAGAAGAAAGGGATTTTAAAAATCGATAAGCCGGTGGATTATAATACAGAATTCAGAGGAGCTGCAAATCTTTTCGCGGCTGATAATTTAAATAATCCATATATCACTAAAGAGGGAAAAACTTTAATCAGAGAAGTTCAATCTAAATTGAATTCAAAGTATATTTTTTTTATTAATTTAAAAGAGGAAGAGCCGGAATTCGGAGGCTGCCTATCAACAGGCGGGAAAAATATCATCTATGGCTTCTCTGGCATTTTGACAGGCTCAAGCAGTGAAATTATAGGGATTTCATCTTTCCGTATGTCATTAGAATCTTCATTCAATCCCTTGCGTGATACAGAAAATCTTTTTAAAGAGAACGCAATAATCGTCGTTGATGAAATAATTAAAGAGTTAGAGAAGAGATGAATTCTGCAGGCAGGGAGTCGAAGGTACAATGAAAGATAGAATTACAATTGATAAATATAGAATTATAATTGATAAATATAGAATTATTCAAGTAACTGTTCTTTCTGTTCTTATGTTGATTTCAAAAGTGGGTAATATACATTCAGAAACCGGAAGTATAGGCACGATAGGGAATATAGACCGCAGTTCGGGTGAGGTTGTTATTAATATAAATTCCGGCACTATGGTTGAAATGGGCGATCTTATTTTCGTTCGTTTAAGTAATGGAGTTGCAGTTCTCCGGGTGACTTTCCCGATGCAGACTACGGCAAAGTGTAAACTGCTTCCACAGCATAAAAAGTTAATCAATAGGATTGGAAAAGGTACGGATGTTTACAGGTATTACAGGGGAGTGGAAAAGGGAGGT
>ERZ795053.581-NODE-581-length-46727-cov-18.184029_pt1 | contig 46727 bp, 40 predicted proteins | sample MGYA00375137_ERZ795053 | MGnify/ENA primary metagenome ERZ795053 (study PRJEB30182, sample SAMN05720284) | activated sludge metagenome | isolation source: Anaerobic digester | place: Hong Kong | collected 2014-12-17 ... | reverse complement strand
ACGGTGACCTGTGCCGTGAAGGCTTTGGTGGAGGCCACCCCGATCTCGGGACCGGCGTGCGTATAACTTCCGGCATGGGTGGCACGGGAAATGGAAGAACCTACCACGTTACAGATGCCTAACACAGTAGCGCCTTTGGACTTGGCCAGTTCAATGGCCGCCAGGGTGTCGGCGGTTTCGCCGGATTGGGAGATGGCAATGACCACATCATCTTCGCCGATGACGGGATTGCGGTAACGGAACTCAGAAGCATACTCCACTTCCACCGGAATGCGGGCGAGGTCTTCGAACAGATATTCTGCTACCAACCCGGCATGCCAGGATGTCCCACAGGCCACGATGATGATGCGCTTGGCATGCATGATCTTATTCTCATACTCCACGATGCCACCCAGCTGAATGCGGTTGCCATGACCTAAACGGCCACGCATGGAGTCTTTGATGGAGTTGGGCTGCTCGTTGATCTCCTTGAGCATGTAGTGGTCGTACCCACCTTTCTCGATCATGTCCAGCTGCAGCTGCAGTTCCTGGATATACGGCGTGGCCTCTTCGTTCTCGAGGTTCTTGATGACCAGCTCCTTGCCCCGCTCTACAATGGCGATCTCCTCATCGTTCAGATAGACCACCTCTTTGGTATATTCAATGAGAGGAGTAGCGTCACTGGCTACGAAATATTCATTATCACCAATGCCCAGTACAAGCGGTGAGCTCTTCCTGGCGGCGATGAGCAGGTCGGGGTTCTCTTCACTGGCAATGACAATGGCATAAGCTCCTACTACCTGGGTAAGGGCGATACGCACAGCTTCGGCCAGATCTACACTCTCTTTCTCTTCAATGTCTTCTATCAGGTGGATGAGGACCTCTGTGTCCGTATCGCTTTCGAATACGTGTCCGCGTTTGAGCAACTCTGTCTTCAGCGAAGCGTAGTTCTCGATGATGCCGTTGTGGATGATGGCCAGTTTCTGCCGGTTGGACACATGCGGGTGGGCGTTGCGGGTATTGGGTTCGCCGTGGGTGGCCCAGCGGGTATGACCGATACCCACCGTGCCGCCGGTGTTCTTGCCTTCGGCCAGGGCCTCGAGCTCAGACACCTTGCCGGCGCATTTGAAGATCCGCATGTCGCCGTTCAGCAAAGCGATACCGGCCGAGTCATAACCGCGATATTCGAGGCGATGCAGGCCTTTGATAATGACCGGGTAGGCGTCCCGGTGTCCGAGATACGCAACGATTCCGCACATGGGCAGGAATTTTTACTGGTTAATAGTAGTGTACGTGATCGACAAATAAGGCTTTAAGTTCTCATCTGCCGCACCCGTACCATACAAAGTTACGTGGTTCGGTATCCGGTAGCCCGGATACACAATGAGCATAAACCCTTCATTGTCTATTTCTCCCTGCAGTATTTTCTGGAGATGGCGTGTGATGTTGAAGCGGTAAGCAGGGATGGACACACCAAACTTGTTGATGACCGTGTCGAGTGTACCGCCGTAGTCGTAATTGATGCCGCTGAACAGGAAATCCTGGTCTACGACAGAAATAAAGGTCTCTGAATTATAGTCGATGTAGAAAAAGCTGTTGTGATCCAGCGTATCTCCCTCAATGAATGACAGTCGGCCGGGGAAGGGATACAGGCTGTCCATTTCTCCGCTGCGCAGCGGGAACACGATCTCTGCCTTGTTGATGGCAATACCTTCCAGGCTGTCGATGTACGGTATGCTGACCTTGGTCTTCAGTCCCTGTAATCCCTGCATGAACAGCACACTATCACCGGCTGCAGGAGCATCGGTGGTCAGATAATTCCAGACAGGAGTGCCACTGTAATCGTGGGTATAGCTGCCGAATTTCGGTCCGCTGAACGGGAATTTCGCTGTCAGTGAATCGGCATCATCGGTATGGTAGTAGAGGGTCAGTCCGCTGTTGGCATCATACGGATTCACGATGATCATGGAACTGCTGTGTCCGCCACTGGTATCGGGCTGTACAACAAGACCGTTCAGGAAATTGGTGAAGGTGGTATCGTTCAGGAATTTCAGGGTATCACCTTCGGTGAATTCTGTGCCGAGCTGATCCGTCAGACGTATGCGCAGCTGCGGTGGCATGGTGTTGCCCAACACGGTCACACTGTCTTTGAGGTTGGGGACGAAATTCGCCTTCCTGCCGATGGCTGCCGGAAGGGTCAATACTTTAGAATCTGAATAATACAGTTTGGATGCATACAACGGTTCAATGACCTTATAGACATTGAAGCTGTGCTGTGCCATACTGTCGCCATACAGGCCGGCATAGTCCAGAACCAGTACCAGTGAATCCAGCACAGGATTGTTACCCAGAAAAAGGTTGTTGGTAGGCAGGTTCACCTGCATATACAGACTTGCGGTAGAACGACCTACTTCTTCTTCGTCCAGACTTCCAAGAGGGAAGAAGAGGTTGTTACTGGTTACAGCAGAATCATCGCGGAGTACCGTAGTGAATACACTAAAGGTATCCTGACGTTCGGAGTAGAGATAATCGTCCGGCGGTATCAGGTCATCGCCTATCAGGGTCGGTTTCCGGCAGGCCGCAGCAGCCAGCATCATCAGCAACAGCAGGATCCATCCGCTGCGGGTCATTCGGTGCATACCCTCTATCGTTCCTTGAAGTGAATTATTGTACTCAGAGTGAATTGTAGAACTCAGCGTATTTGTCCTGGTACCCTTCGTCCTTGCCAATATACTCCAGTACCGGTTTCTTAAGACCTTTCGCAAATTTGATCAGGTTCTTGTCCAGCTCCTTGCTGCCCATCACGATGGCATCTGCAAAAGAAGCACCGCCTTTGTTCATGCTGGGGATGTCCAGTCCTTTGAAGGCTTCCAGATCTTTTGCAGAAATGGAATCCGTGATCGGAGCCTTTTCCATAAAGGTATTGGCCAGTTTCTCGTCGATGGCATTGTGGTACATGGAGAACACCACCTTGGCGTTGTCAAATACCGGCTCGTTCTTATAAGCGGTCTTCAGGTACAGCGGGATGAGAGAGGTCATCCAGCCGTGGCAGTGGATGATATCCGGTGCCCATTGAAACTTTTTCACGGTCTCCAGTACGGCCTTACAGAAGAACACCATGCGTTCGGCATTATCTTCAAAGAACTGTTCATTTTCATCGTGGAAGATGAATTTGCGCTTGAACAGATCGTCGTTGTCCAGAAAATATACCTGCAGTCTGGAACCTGGCAGAGAAGCTACTTTGATGATCAGCGGGTAGTCGTCATTGTCGATGATGATATTCATACCACTCAGACGAACTACTTCGTGCAGGCGGTGACGGCGCTCGTTGATAGTACCGTAACGCGGCATCAGCACACGAAGTTCATCACCCTGACTCTGGAAATACTGCGGCAGTTCATTGGCCACTTCACTCATCTCCGTACCATTGAGGTAAGGGGTCATCTCCTGTGTGATCACCAGTACTCTCTTATTCTCCATACTTTACTTATTGTTTTGACTAAAATTCCGGCAGATGCCTACATTTGTCCGGTCTGCCGTTTGCTTATCGTTCCCGGCATAACGGGATGCAAAATTACAAAATAAGGCCGAAATCTTTGCCATACAAGCCCGAATAACCCACTGTCCATGCGCATTTTCCGATTCCAGACCGACCTCCGGGCCTACCTGTCTGACCAGCGAAATCAGGGTCTGAGCATCGGCTTTGTACCCACCATGGGGGCGCTGCACGAAGGTCACCTCTCTCTGCTCAAAACGGCTCTCACGCAAACAGAGATCGGGGTGGTGAGCATTTTCGTCAATCCCACCCAGTTCAACGATACCGCCGATCTGGAAAAATACCCCCGCACCCCGGGAGCTGATATCGGCCTCCTGGAAGCAGCTGGCTGCCAGGTGCTCTACCTGCCCGATGCCACCGATGTCTATGACGGACGGGAAACTGCTACGGCTGATCTGGGCGGACTGGACGCCATCCTGGAAGGAGCGAGCCGTCCCGGGCATTTTGCAGGCGTAGCCCAGGTGGTGGGGATATTGCTGGATATCGTGCAGCCCGATAAGCTGTTCATGGGCCAGAAGGATTACCAGCAGATCCAGGTGGTGAACCGCATGCTGGCTCAGCGTGGCGATGGCGTTGTACTGGTGATGTGCCCCATCGTGCGGGAAGAGAACGGCCTGGCCATGAGCTCCCGCAACCGGCGATTGAGTGCCGAAGGCAGGGAAAGGGCTGGTCAGATCTATAGAACACTGCAAAAAGCGGCCAGGGAAGCAGTACAGAAAGAATTACCTGTCATTGAACTGGAAAGCAGGGAACACCTGGACTCCCAACCTGATTTTACGGTCGATTATTTCTCATTCAGACACCCGCAAACCCTGGAACCCCTGCGCCATCCACCGGCAGATGGCAGGATGGTGCTGGTTACAGCCGTGCTGGTGGAAGGTGTTCGCCTGCTGGATAATGTGCTGGTGGTATAGCAGGATACTCTTTGTTGATCATCAACTTTGATTCTCACTGATGTGTGAATGCACAATTCCCTAAACTGTCTTCCCGGCCCCCGAGCCGGGACCTCATCTTCTTTCCGAAAAGTAAGGAAACACCTTCTTGATTTGTGCCCAATACCAACGGTCAGGTTCTATCAAAGCACATGATGCAGGATTTTCGTCATAAATCATAACTGCATGTATTTCAGTTTTCTGCTTACCCGTATAGAAAACTGTGATTGGTATTTCCGGCACCCGATCATAAGATGGAGGATTGGTTGATATTATTACTTAACAGGAGATCCCGGCTCGGGGGCCGGGAAAACAGGATAATTTTAAGTTGACCCACATAATTAAGTGTATCAGCAATGATTTAGCCTTGCCCCGATCACTATCGGGGTGTCTGCTATAAACCCTACCTTTGCACCATGTTTATTGAAGTGCTGAAGAGCAAGATCCACCGGATCACCGTAACCGAAGCCAACCTCAACTACATTGGCAGCATCACCCTCGATGAAGACCTGATGGATGCAGCTGATATCGTCGAATATGAGAAGGTCCAGATCCTGAACATCAACAACGGCGAGCGTATCGAGACCTATGTGATCAAAGGCGCCCGTGGTTCCGGTGTGGTCTGCCTGAACGGACCGGCAGCCCGCAGGGTCCAGTTCGGCGATGTGATCATCGTTTGCGCCTATTGTACCATGACCCCCGAAGAAGCCCGTTCACACGAACCTACCCTGGTCTTCCCGGATACCGCTACCAACTCCCTCTCCTGATCCAGTGCTGAAACGCATCGTCTTCAACATCCTGAAGTTCTCCCTCTTCCTGGGGATAGGTGCTGCTTTACTATGGGTCATCACCAAAGACCTGACCGAACAAGACAGGAATGATATAGCAGAAAGTTTCCGCGAAGCCAACTACTGGTGGGTGGTATTATCGGTCGTGATCGGTATCATCAGCCACATTTTCAGGGCCCTGAGGTGGCAGATGATGCTCAAACCCCTGGGTCATGAACCACGCCTTATCACCACCTTCGCCTCTGTCATGGTAGCCTACCTGGCCAACCTGGCAGTGCCCAGGCTGGGTGAGGTGACCCGCTGCGGCATCATGCAGCGATATGAAAAGGTGCCCTTCGACAAGGCTGTGGGTACCATCGTTGTGGAAAGGGGCATCGACTTGCTGAGTCTGTTCATCGTGACCATCCTCGCCCTGAGCCTGCAGTTCAGCCTCATCGCCGGTTTCTTCAATGAAAAGGTGCTGCTTCCCATGGAAGGAAAATTCGCCTTCAGCACCGGAACCATCGTCGTCATACTGGCCATTCTGGTGCTGTTGTACTTCATCACCCGATGGGCCATCCGCCGCTGGCAGCACACTGATCTCTACCTGCGCATCCGCATCCTGTTCATGAATGTGCGTGACGGCATCACCTCCATCCGCCACCTGGAACGTTTTCCCCTGTTCATTTTTTACTCTGTCATGATCTGGCTTTGTTACTATGCCATGATCCATATCTGCTTCTTCGCCCTGCCTGAAACAACTGTATATGGTGTGCGTGAAGGCCTGGCCATTCTGGTGTTCGGTACCCTGGGTATCATCTCCACACCCGGTGGCATCGGTGCCTATCAGTTCATCGTGACCGAGCTGCTGAACCACGTATATCTGCTGGACAGACCGGTGGCATATGCCTTCAGCTGGATCGTCTGGGTGGGACAAACCATCATGATCATTTTATTCGGACTGCTTTCCTTATTACTTTTACCCGTCCTGTCCGGGAAAAAACAAGCTCATGTCGAGGAAGGCGTTCATTGAACATAAGATCTATGCCGACTGGAAGCAACTGCAACACCAGTTGTCGGTCTGGCGCTTCAGCAACCGTACCATCATCTTTACCAACGGCTGCTTTGACGTACTGCATCCCGGCCATTTTCACCTGCTGAACGAAGCAGCCTCTATGGCTGAAAAACCCACTGTGGTAGTTGGTCTGAACAGCGACGCATCCGTGTCCGGATTAAAAGGCAAGGGCAGACCGGTGCACCGTTTCGAAGACCGGGCGCTGGCCCTGGCAAGTCTCTTTGCGGTGGATGCCGTGATCGGTTTTGATCAGGATACTCCGGCCGAACTCATTGACCTGGTACAACCGGATATTCTTGTAAAAGGCGGCGACTATCAGATCAGCGAGATCGTTGGTGCAGATAAGGTCCTGGCAGCAGGCGGGAAGGTGGAACTCGTTTCTTACCTGTCAGGTCATTCCACTACGACACTAATATCAGGAGATAAAAAATAAATATATGGAATTTCAACTGACAGATGACCATTTGATGATCCGCCAGGCTGCAAGAGACTTTGCGCAGCAGGTGTTGAAACCCGGTGTGATAGAACGCGACCGAGATATGAAATATCCCACCGAAGAAGTGAAGCAAATGGCAGAGCTGGGTTTCCTCGGTATGATGGTGAGCCCTGAATACGGCGGTGGCGGAATGGACACTGTGAGCTATGTCCTGGCCATGGAAGAGATCAGCAAGGTGGACAGCTCCTGCTCGGTCATCATGAGCGTGAACAACAGCCTCGTGTGCTGGGGACTGGAGAAATACGGTACGGAAGAACAGAAGCAGAAATATCTGCCGGATCTGGCTACTGGCAAAAAGATCGGTGCGTTCTGTCTGAGTGAGCCCGAAGCCGGTTCAGATGCTACCAGCCAGCGTACCACAGCCGAAGACAAAGGCGATCATTACCTGCTCAACGGTACCAAGAACTGGATCACCAACGGTGGTACCGCTTCTGTATATCTGGTCATGGCACAGACCCATCCGGAACTGGGCCACAAAGGCATCAACTGCCTGATCGTGGAGAGAGGTATGGATGGTTTTGTGGTAGGGGCGAAGGAAGATAAACTCGGCATCCGTGCTTCTGATACCCATACCCTCATCTTTAACGATGTGAAAGTGCCGAAGGAAAATCGCATTGGCGATGATGGTTTCGGATTCAAATTTGCCATGAAGACCCTGACTGGTGGCAGAATCGGGATTGCATCACAGGCACTGGGTATTGCATCCGGTTCTTATGAACTGGCTCTGGAATATGCCAAGACCAGGAAGGCTTTCGGTAAGGAGATCGCTCAGCATCAGGCCATCCAGTTCAAACTGGCAGACATGGCTACAGAGATAGAAGCTGCCAGACTGCTGGTCATGAAGGCGGCCTGGTTGAAAGACAATCATATGGACTACGACATCGCCTCCAGTATGGCCAAGGTGTTTGCCAGTGAAACTGCCATGCGCACCTCTGTGGAAGCAGTGCAGATACACGGTGGTTACGGCTATGTCAAGGAATACCATGTGGAGCGCCTCATGCGTGATGCCAAGATCACCCAGATCTATGAAGGCACCAGTGAGATCCAGCGCATCGTCATTTCCAGAGGTGTGCTGAAGTAAACCATCCATCCCGCTTATTTTTGGGAGATGCAGTTGACCAACAACCGATACATACCCTGGTTGCTGGCCCTGGTTACCGGTGTGGTGTTATTGCCCGGTCTGGGCGTGGCGCACCTGTTCGACTGGGACGAGATCAACTTTGCCGAGATCGCCCGCGAGATGACCGTGAGTGGCAATTACTCACAGCCCACCATGCGTTTCCTTCCCTTTTGGGAAAAACCCCCTTTATTTTTCTGGTTGCAGGCACTGGGGATGGAAGTGTTCGGAGTCGGAGAATTCGCTGCCAGGTTGCCGAATGTGATCTGTGGCATGATCACCATTCCATTATTGTACACCATCGGCCGAAGATTATTCGATGAAACATTCGGAATGATCTGGGCGATGGCCTATCTCGGTGCTTTGCTTCCCGGGATCTATTTCCAGAGTGGCATCATCGACCCGGTCTTCAACCTGTTCATCTTTCTTAGCCTGGTGCAATTCGTTCGCTACGTATGGAAGCGATCAGGAAAACATCCGGATCTTGCCGGCAGACATGCCTTGTCTTACCTGATATGGGCCGCTGTATTCGCAGGTCTTGCAGTTATGACCAAAGGTCCGGCGGCGCTGCTGGTAATATCGCTCTGCATGGCTGTGTTTTGGGTCATGGAACGATTCAGATTCTATGTATCTGTCCTGCACTACCTCTTGTTTGTCCTGGTAAGTTTATTGGTTTCCGGACTCTGGTATGGCACAGAGACAGTACTGCACGGCACCTGGTTCATCTCGCAGTTCATCGACTATAATATCCGCCTGTTCAGTACAGAAGATGCCGGACATGGCGGATTCTTCGGATACCATTTTGTGGTGGTGCTGTTCGGTTGTTTTCCTTCTTCGCTGCTCATGCTGCCGGTCCTGTTCCGCCAGCCGGAAAGCAATGCTGCGCAAGCCGACTGGAGCCGGTGGATGCGCATCCTGTTGTGGGTGGTGCTGATCCTCTTCAGTGTGGTGCAGAGCAAGATCGTGCATTATTCTTCCCTGACCTATTTTCCTGTCAGCTTCCTGGCTGCATTGTCGGTTCAGGAACTGCTGCAGAAGAAGCTGAAGCTCAGAAGGAGCATACGTATGGTGCTGCTCATGATAGGATCACTTCTGGTGGTGCTCTTATTTGCCCTGCCGGTACTTGGCATGCAGGCCTCCTGGTTACAGCAACAACTCAGCGACCCGTTTGCCATTGCCAACCTGAAGGCAGATGCCGGATGGAACTGGTTCGATCTGCTGCCCGGACTGGTTCTGCTAACAGGAATGACCGCCGGTTTTTATGCTATGCGCAACCAACTGCTGTATGGGCTTTTCGTCCTGTTTGTGTCTGTTTTATTGACGGGAAAAACGGGTATGGTCATGCTGGCTCCAAAGGTGGAAGCTTATACCCAACGGGCGGCCGTTGAATTCTTCAGTCAACACCGTGACGAGGATGCCTACCTGGCTGCTATTGGTTACAAGACCTATGCTGATGCCTTTTATGGAAGGATGCAGCCGGCAGGAAAGCCCCGGCTGGAAGATTACTCTGATAAAAAGCAAAAGGCAGACTGGGACAACTGGCTACTGGCCGGAAACATTGACAGACCGGTTTATTTCATTACCCGTATGGGAAAGGAATCTTACCTGGAAAGCAAACCGGATATACAGAAATTGTATGAGAAGAATGGCTTTTTGATGTACTACAGGCTTGTACCACCACCGGAAGGCAACTTGCAGTAGCCTGGTCTTGGCAGAAGGGCATCATAGTGTCATATTAACATGCACGATAGCTTTGTTTAGCACGGATTTTGCGAGATTTGTACATAGTGAAACAACCCCCCCTTTTTATGAAACAACTGATCATCGGCCTTTTATTGTCGGCGCCTTTGATGCTGGCAGCCCAGGATGTTCACTTCTTCCAGGGAACCTGGGAAGAGGTCAATGCCAAAGCCAAAGCAGAGAACAAACCCATCATGGTAGATGCCTATACCGTATGGTGTGGACCCTGTAAGATGATGGATAAGACCATGTTCCATGATAATGCTGCTGTAGCGGATCTGCTGAACAGCAGTGTCATTCCTTACAAGATCGAATGTGAACATGATTTCGGGTTGACATTCAACCAGAAATTCCGGGTAGCCGGTTATCCCAGTCTGTTGTTCTTCAACAGCGACGGACAGCTTTTTGACCGTCTGTTGGGCTATGATGACAATACAGCCAATTTTGTATCCACACTGAAGGAGGTATTGTCCGGAGATCAGCAGGATACCTACGGATATGATGCGAAAGAGCTCAGTATGCCCTGGCCGGATTTTTACAAGCAATCGTTCCGAAACGCTGAAGACAGCACCTGGAAGTATCCGAAAGATGCAGACCCGAATGCCTGGCTGGATCAGCAGGAGAACCTGTTGTCTGAACTGAGCTGGGGGGTCATGTCACGCATGATGGTGAATGATAAGTACAACGAACATTTCAAGGAACATTTTTCAGAGTATAAAAGATTGTATAAGAAAGAAGCAGACAACAAATTGCAGAATCTTTTATACGGTCAGGTAAGACAGGCCGCAGCCGACAGCAATGAAGCTTCATTTCAGGAAGCTCTGGAGCTGATGAAGAAAGCTTTTCCGGATGAACCGGATAATGCCTATTACCTCAACCTGTATTATTGCCAGTCAACCGGACAATGGGATAAATGCGCTGCCGCACTCCAGGCAAGAATTGACGATCCGGATTTGGAAGTTGGCCTCGGTGAGATCAACAGCATGGCCTGGTCGTTGTACGAATCCTGTGAAGACAGAAAGGTCCTGGAGCAGGCGCTCACCTGGTTCGATCCTTTTCTGGAAGACATGGCAGACTATCCGGCCATGGATACCTATGCCGCTTTGCTGTTCAAAACAGGACGTCTGGATGAAGCAGAGAAATGGGCCATCAATGCCATTGATACCGGCAAGGCAGTCAATATGAATGTCAGTGATACTGAGAAATTGCTGGAGATGATCAGGCAGAAGAACCGCTGATCACTCCGAAAATTTCGACCCCTTCAAAGGCTGATATCTCTTAAAAGGCATGGCCAGCAGACGATCGATCTGCTGGCTTTCTTTTTCATCCATCAGCAGATCGATGCCGTATTCCAGCTCCTGTTTCGGATCACGAATGAAGGCAAATGTGCCGAAGAAACGATCCCACAAGGCAAAGATGTTTCCATAGTTGGTATCCGTGAGCGGCTGCAGATAATGATGATGCACCTTATGCATATTCGGAGAAACGATGAGCCAGCTGATACTCTTATCCAGCCAGGCCGGCAATGTGATGTTGGCGTGATTGAACTGCGATAGCACGACACTCAGCGACTGATACAACATGACCAGCCAGATCGGAGTGCCTGCCACCAGTACCGCAAGCAGCGTGAATACAGCACGGAACATACTTTCCACCGGATGATGCCGGTTGGCGGTGGTGGTATCTACAAAGCGATCGCTGTGGTGCACCACATGAAACTTCCACATCCATTTCACTTTGTGTTCGACCAGATGAATGAGCCAGGCACCGATCAGATCCAGCAGCATCAGTCCCGCCAGGGTGAACAGCCAGAAGGGAAGGTGTACCAGGTACAGCAATCCACGTTGATGAACCACAGCGTTATCTGCTGCCCGCACGATCATGAAAGCGAACAGCAGGTTGACCACTACCGTAGTGATGGTAAAGAACAGATTAGGAAGTGCGTGCCGGAATTTCTGATATCGGAAACGGAACAGCGGAATGATGCTTTCCACCATCCAGAAAAAAGTGATCCCTCCTGCCAGGATGAGTGCCCTGTGCGAAGAGGGAATATCACTAAAGTAACTGATCAGGTCCATGGAAGAAAATTACAAACTTCTTCCCTGACCTGTTACATCTTTTCTACCTTGCCTGATCCTGAAACACTGTGTTTGAATTCAGCAGGATTGCCGTGTACCATTACACGTCCGCTGCCGGATACATCTGCTTTGGCACTCTCACTGGCATACACCTCAGTTCTGCCACTGCCACTCACTTCTACCTGTGCATCTCTTGATTTCAGGGCACTGCCGTCAAACTGACCACTGCCGGAAATGTTTACTATGACAGATTGTGTGCTGCCAACACAGTTTATCTTTCCTGAGCCGGAAATATGTGCCTTGACCTTTTCAGCCTGAACATTTGTTTCAATATGTCCGCTGCCGGACACTGCCATATGTAACCCACTGTTTCCTCCCAGTGCATCTTTGCTGTGTATCTTTCCGCTGCCGGCCAGGTCGATCCTGTCCAGATCTGGTACTGTGATGTTCACCTGAACCTGTCCGCAGTTCTTTTCGCAACCTATCATCAGCACCCCATCTTTCACTTTAACTTCCACATCTTCCAGATGCGCCCCGGAAAGCTGTACAGGTCCCTGTGCGCCTTTAGTGATCTCCACCTCAAATGCCCCGGCAACAGCAAGACCATGGTAGGCATCTACCTCCAGAGATCTTTCTTCAGGAAGGCTTGAACTTTGTTTGTTGATGAAACTGTAGGTCACCAGAGCGATGGTCAGCAATCCTACAGCTGACAGGAACATACCGGGAAGTCTTTTCATAGCTTATTTGATTTGTTCAAATCTAAGGCATTGCTCCAAGACCGTCTGTTAAATGATGTTATGGTGGCCCGTGCTATAACGTATCTTTGCGCCATGATCGCCAACGACGGAGAAAAGTTCAAAAAAGTGGTCAGCCATGCCAAGGAGTATGGCTACATATACCCCAGCAGTGAGATCTATGACGGACTGAGTGCCGTCTATGATTACGGTCCTTATGGCAGTCTGCTGAAGAATAATATCAAGGAATACTGGTGGAAGGCCATGGTGCAGATGCACGAAAATATCGTAGGCATTGATGCAGCCATCCTCATGCATCCCACTACCTGGAAAGCCTCAGGTCACGTGGATGCATTCAATGACCCCCTCATTGACAACAAGGATTCCAAGAAGCGTTATCGAGCCGATGTGCTCATTGAAGATTTCATGGCCAAACTGGATGACAAGATCCACAAGGAAGTGGACAAGGCCAGGAAACGTTTTGGCGGAAGCTTTGACGAAGCGATGTTCATCAGCACCAACAACCGGGTGCTTGAACTCACTGATCGGAAGAAACAGATCGGCGACCGGCTGGCTAAGGCGATGACCGATGGAAACATGGAAGAATTGCGCCAGATCATTGTGGACTGTGAGATAGCCGATCCGGAATCCGGCTCCCGAAACTGGACCGAAGTGCGACAGTTCAACCTGATGTTCAGCACCAAACTGGGCTCTGTGGCTGATGCTGCAGATACCATCTACCTCCGCCCCGAGACAGCCCAGGGCATTTTTGTCAATTTTCTGAATGTGCAGAAGACTACCAGGCAAAAAGTGCCATTCGGCATCGCACAGATCGGAAAGGCATTCCGCAATGAGATCGTGGCCAGACAATTCATTTTCCGTATGCGGGAATTCGAGCAGATGGAGATGCAGTATTTCGTCCGGCCGGGCGAAGAAGATAACTGGTACAGCTACTGGAAAGAACACCGCATGAAATGGCATAAAAGCCTGGGTACTGATGACAGTATGCTGAAATTCAAAGACCACGAGAACCTGGCACATTATGCCAAAGCTGCGGTCGATATTGAGTTCCAGTTCCCGTTCGGATTCAAGGAACTGGAAGGCATCCATTCCCGCACCGACTACGATCTGTCACGCCACCAGGAGTTCTCCGGAAAGAAATTACAATTCTTTGATCCGGAACTGAACCAGAGCTATGTACCTTTCGTGGTAGAGACATCCATCGGCTGCGACCGGATGTTCCTGGCCATGTTGTGTAATGCATATGATGAAGAACAGGTGCAGGATGATACCCGCACCGTGCTGAAACTTCCGCCTGCGCTTGCACCTGTCAAGGTGGCTGTGCTGCCGTTGGTCAAGAAAGACGGACTGCCTGAGAAGGCGCTGGAGATCTTCCACCAGCTGCGTTTCAGTCATCAGTGTCAGTATGATGAGAAGGATTCTATCGGCAAGCGTTACCGTCGTCAGGATGCTATTGGCACACCGTATTGTATCACGGTAGATCACCAGAGTCTGGAAGACGGAACGGTCACCATTCGCGAAAGAGATACCATGCAGCAGGAAAGGGTGTCTGTAGAAGAGGTACAGCAGGTAGTGAATGAGCGTGTACAAATGAATCTGTTATTGAAAAAACTCGTATCATGAAAAAATATACAGTGTTTATGCTGGTTTCTTTATTGACTATATCAGCATACAGCCAGCAGTATTCACAGGATCTGCTGCGCCTCTGTAACTGGATGACCGGCTCCTTCAGCAGCAACCAGCAGTCAACTGTTGATACCAGCTATTATGATATTCGGCTGCACATGGAACCCATATTTACCGACCGCACTGATGGATGCTGGTTCTATGTGGAGCAGGCATTGGCTTCCAACCAGGACAGGCCCTATCGTCAGCGGGTGTATCATGTATATGAAGGCCGTCAGGGAACTTTCACCTCTGATGTGTATGAGATCGATCAGGCCATTCGCTATACCGGTGCCTGGAAGAATGAAGAGCTGCTGCATGCCATCACCATGGATCAGCTGGAGCTCAAAGACGGCTGCAGTGTGAACCTGAGATGGAATCTGGCCACTGGCACCTATGAAGGAGGAACGGCAGAAAAAACCTGCCCCAGTGAACTGAATCGTGCTGCCTATGCTACGAGTCAGGTCATGGTACTGGCCGGACGAATAGTTTCCTGGGACCGGGGTTTTGATGAAGCAGGTGAACAGGTGGGGGGTGCAGAAAAAGGACCCTATCAGTTCGTTCGGGTACATGACTGATCTGAGGTCTATGTGGTGGCTTTCTATGTTGCTGTGCTGCTCCTGGTTTGGCTGCTCTGATGATCCTCCTGTTGATGATGACTTCCATGCTTCTGAAGACTATAACCGCAGTATTCAGGTGGAGGTCAAACACCTCTATGACATGAGTACTGCTGCTGATAGTCTCCTCACAGATGTGACCATCCTGTTATTTGAAGACCGTGATAATTTCGCCTTTGGCGGATACCCGGATGCCTTCCGCATTACAGATACCACCGGAAAGGCCTCCTTTGAGTTTCTCTCAGGCAGTTACTACTGGATCAGGGCCACACATCCGTTGCTTGGTGAACTGGAAGATTCTGTCAGCACACCGGCCAATACCTTGTCATTTGTGTTTCTGACCTACTTCTGATCAGCCCGCAGCCGGTGCATTCACAAATGGAATGTCTATGGTCAGGAATTCCCACTGAAATCTGATCACACCGCCATTGTCTTGTGGTTCCAGGGTGAAGGTCATATTTTCTGTGAGTGATTCACCTATGACCGGTGTTACCTCCATGCGCAGTGCATCCTGCTCCTGATCATATTTGAACGCTCCCCATTGTTTTTCCTCCAGGTTGAAAATGATGATCCACTGGTCTGCTTCAGGAATCGTGAACAGGCTGTAGGTGTCAGCTTTAAGCAGCTGCCCTTCTATCAGAACATCCTGGCTGAAGGTGATCGTGGTGGCTTCGTTGGCACCTGTGCGCCAGACCTGACCATATGGTACCAGTCCGCCCCAGATGACACGCCCCTTTACCCTCGGACTTCCGTATTGCACAGTTACAGTATTGCCATGAAGATCAGCAGTAGTGGAGGTGGCCGGGCTTACCCGGTTCTCTTTATTTTCAGGCGAAGTTTCATGGTCTTCGCGGGTCTTGCCCTGTTGTGCATTGTCTGTACAGGCAGCCATGCCAATTACGAGTGACAATACGAGCGACAGCTGAATACGTTTCATCATCTTACTTTTGTGGTACAAAGGTAGTACGGTATGTTCTTTCCGCCATCCAACAAACCAACAGATCCGGATGATCCCGGATTCAATCCTGAAACAAACAGGCAATTGCTATGGTTCGGCCTCATCGCCCTGGTCATCATACTTCTTATCAATCTCTTTCGATGATCACCAGGGAATCTGTCTGTGCAGCCACCAGACCGTTGTACCTGATAATACCGTGATAGGCAAGGCATAGTACCAGTTCAGGTGCAGCCAGATCCAGCAGATAGCGATGGCCAGTATGACCAGGAACATCAGTCCACCCACCTGAATCCAGTCGCCGCTGTTCATGGCTTCAGTGCTTCGAGTTCTGCGGCAGCCCTTTCCCACACACCCATGGCTTTCTCCAGTTTTTCTTTCTCAGCTTCATACTGTGCAAAGAAGGGATCATCATGCGCCAGTTTTTTAAAAAACTCCGGATCCTTCAGCTTCAATTCCATATCTGCAATAGACTTCTCCAGTGTATGGATCTCCTGTTCAGCCTGCTGCACTGCACGCTCCAGTTTGCGCTGGTTTTTTTCCTGCTCCTTGCGCTTGTTGTAATCTGCTTTTTCTGCCTGACCCTTCTTCGGCTTGCTGACCTGACCAATGGAGCCTGTAGTTTCCTGTTTCCTGCTTTCCAGGTAGTCATGTACATCACCCAGATATTCTTTGATTCCCAGGTTGGCTACATGAAAGATCCTGTTGGTCATGCCCTGCAAAAACTCCCGGTCATGCGATACCAGAATGACCGTACCATCAAAACGCAACAGTGCTTCCTTGAGTACATCCTTGCTGCGCATATCGAGGTGGTTGGTGGGCTCATCCAGTATGAGCAGATTGGATGGTTGCAGCAGCAAACGACAAAGTGCCAGTCGCGATTTTTCGCCACCGGATAACACACTCACTTTTTTGTAAATGGCATCGCCACGGAAGAGGAAGGCACCAAGCAGGCCTCTTATTTTTGTACGTATCTCGCCTGTTGCAACCTGATCAATGACATCGAACACACTCTCATCCCCCTTCAGGGTATCTGCCTGATTCTGGGCATAGTAACCTACCGTAACATTATGTCCAAGGCGGCAGGTACCGGTGTAGGGTTCTATGCTGGCAATGATTCGGCTCAGTGTGGATTTGCCTTCTCCGTTCTTACCGAGCAGGGCAATGCGGTCACCTCTTTCAATGTTAAACTGCAGGTCGCGAAGCACTTCTTTTGATCCGTAACTTTTAGATAATCCACTGGCCTCCACAACCAGTTTACCGGAACGAGGAGGTTGTGGAAAGACGAACTGTATAGAGGCCGATTCTTCATCGTCCACTTCAATGCGATCCATTTTTTCCAGCTTGTGGATCAGTGTCTGGGCGAATTTCGCCTTGCTGGCCTTATAGCGGAATTTTTCAATGAGTTGTTCGGTGTGTTCAATGTGTTTTTCCTGGTTACGCTGGGCAGCAGACTGGAGTTCAATGCGTTCCTGTCGCAGGGCGGTGAAGTCTGTGTAGGCCACCGGATAATCATAGATCTTTCCGTTCACGATCTCGATGGTGCGGTTGGTCACATTATCCAGAAAACTCCGGTCATGCGATACCAGGACGATGGCTCCGGGATAGGTTTGCAGATACTGTTCCAGCCACTGGATACTTTCAATGTCCAGGTGGTTGGTAGGTTCATCCAGCAGCACGATCTCCGGTTTTCGCAACAGGATCTTTGCCAGTTCTATGCGCATCTGCCAGCCACCACTGAAGGTCTCTACCGGTCGCTGCAGGTCGTTGCGGTCAAAACCCAGACCGGTAAGCACCTGCTCCACCTGCTTTTCTACAGAGCCCACGTCCATGATCTCAAAACGATGGCTGAGTTCATGCATTTCTTCCATCAGGTCGTGAAAGGTTGTTGATTCTGTATCTGTATGCTGTTCGAGTTCTTTTTCAATGGCGGTTAGTCTGGCTTCGATGCGCAGGGCTTCATCAAAAGCTGATACAGTTTCTTCATATACCGTTCTGCCTTTGAGGTTGCTCAGTTCCTGCTTCAGATAGCCAATGGTGTCACCTTTCGGCAAAACAACCTGCCCGTTTCGAACTTCCTGTTCTCCAGACAACACACGAAGCAGGGTGGACTTGCCTGCGCCGTTCTTCCCCACCAGTCCAACCCTTTCTCCTTCCCGGAGGGTGCAGCTGATACCCTCAAAAATGGTCTGGCCGCCAAAATGCAGGCTCAGATTCTGAATCGCGATCATGCTGCAAAGGTATTGCAGAGATATGGGTAGATTTGTCTGTCAGTCAAATCGTTCGTTTATGCCCGTTCATCGTTCTACTCTGCAGTTTCTCAGGCAACTGGAAAAAAACAACAATCGCGAATGGTTCCAATCCAACCGTAAAGCCTATGAAACTGCCAGGGTCAATGTGCTGGAGGTCATTGCCGCCGTACTGGATGGCATGTCTGCATTCGACCCCGGATTGGCTGCTGTTGAACCTGCGTCCACACTGTTCCGCATCAACAGAGATGTACGATTTTCGAACGATAAATCACCCTATAAAACCAACTTCGGGGCTGTGTTGAGTTCCGGAGGAAAGAAAAGCCCTCAGGCCGGATATTACCTGCACTTGGAAGCCGGCAGCAACAGCATAGCTGGCGGTGGTGTCTGGATGCCCGATAAAGACAGGCTCGCAGCCATCAGGCAGGAGATCGATTATAACCTGAAGGAATTTGAGTCCATTCTGTCAGCCAAGAACTTTAAAAAGTATTTTGGTGAATTGTCAGATGAAAAACTAAAGACGAGACCTAAGGGTTATGCAGCAGACCATCCGGGACTGGAACATCTGAAACAAAAAAGCTATGTAGCCTTCCGGGGTTTTTCAGAGGCAGAACTGCAGGATAAAAAGTTCGAAAAAGAGGTGGTCAGGACCATGGAAGCCCTGTTGCCACTGAATGAATTTCTGAACCGGGCGATGGATTGATCTGACATCCGGCTGATGATCCGGCTGTTTATAATTTGATATCTTTGGAAAACATGAAAAAGGTCGTATCGGCTCTTTGTGGTTGCTTTATAGGTGCCTGTTCATATGGGCAATCTATCACCGTGTATCAGGATACCATCGTCTGCTCTAATGACACCATCACCTTATATGCGCTGGTAGATGGCTCCTATGGAACCGATGAATATACTGTGCAGGAAGTGCCCTATTCGCCTGAACCTATAGGAGGTATCAGTATGACCATGACGGATGATACCTATCTGGGGCCCTATTCCATCGGTTTTGATTTTTGTTTCTTCGGCGAGATCTATACCCAGTTCTATATCTGTTCCAATGGCTGGATCAGTTTTGTCGTGCCCGGAGCCGGATGGGCCACCAACTGGACCCCTGACGGGCCCATTCCGTCGGCAGCCAGCAGCGTGCCCAAGACCGCAGTGATGGGTCCCTGGACCGACTGGCATACAGGATTGTGCACCAACTGTATCTATCGTGAGACAGTGGGTGTTGCACCCAACCGTAAAACCATCATCACATTTGAAGAGGTGCCTTTATTCAGTTGCACTACTTACGAGGGTACATTTCAATTCGTTCTGCATGAAACCACCAACCTGGTAGAAAATCACCTGTGGGAGGTGGACGTTTGTCCGGCCTGGGATCTGGGCATTGCCACCCAGGGCATCCATAACCAGACAGGTACCGTAGCTTACACAGTTCCGGGGCGCAATGCCACAGACTGGGCAGCAACTGATGAAAGCTGGCAGTATGTGCCCAGCAGCATCACCTGGTATGATGCCGGCACCGGGCTGGTGGTTGGAACGGGCGATAGTATTGATGTATCGCCGGATGTAACCACAACCTATGTTGCAGAAGTGACCTTGTGCGATGGCTCTACCTATACCGACAGCGCCACAGTGACCATTGCTGCTCCGTTCGATATCGATTCTTCTGTACAGCAGATCGCCTGTTTTGGCGATGACAATGGTTCTGTTGGTCTAACGGTTACAGGTGCTTCCGGCCCCATTACCTATAGCTGGTCTTCAGGTGAAACTACCAGCGGCATCAGTGGTCTTAGCCCGGGTATTTATACTGTAGCTGTGGAAGAAGAGGGCGGTTGTGTGGTGAACCTGGAATTTGAGATCACAGAGCCGCCATTACTGGAGCTGAACCTGGCAGAGTATCAGGACATCACCTGCTTTGATGGAAATGACGGCTACATTAATATGGATCCGGAAGGAGGAACTCCTGTCTATACCTTTTTTCTGAATGGTTCTGCCGGTTCTGACAGCAATTTTGTCAATCTTGAAGCCGGCGATTATGAGATCATAGTGCAGGATATGAATGGGTGCACCGCCAGTTTTGAGCAAACGCTCACACAGCCCGTTGAGCTGGAAGTGGACGCAGGTAACAACATCAATATTCCATTCGGTGGTTCAGGAAACATCAATGCCACTACCAACAGCACCGGAACAGTTACTGTCAGCTGGTTACCCACAGAAGGACTGAGTTGTGTGGACTGTCTGGATCCGGATGCGTCTCCATCCTTTACCACCACCTATATCATTACGGTTACAGACGAAGCTGGTTGTGTGGCCACAGATGAGATCACAATTCAGGTCATACTCGACTTCACCGTGCCTAATGCGTTCACTCCCAATGGCGATGGTGTTAATGACTGGTTTGGAATTTCTGCAGATTTTCTGGAATCTGTTACATTAGATATATATAACCGCTGGGGTGACCTGGTTTTCCATGCAGACGACCAGAATACCCGCTGGGACGGGCTCCTGAATGGGGTTGAGCAGGAGATCGGCACCTATATCTTTAAGGTGAATGCTGTGACAATTACCGGAACAGAACTCATAAAAACAGGTACAGTTACCCTGCTTCGCTGATTTTTGTAACACGGTTACCTGATTTGTAACGTAAAAAACATCCGTTTTTTTTTGTGCACCTCAATTTTTCGCATAGTTTTGCTCCCGCAAGGCTGTCCTTTGGCCTGTAAACACAATTTAATATGAAGAATTGCCTTCATATTTATTTGGTTTACAGCAGGTCTATAGGTAGTTTTGTGCCGAAATAAGAATTTTTAAACAAACAAGTCATGATTACCCGCAAGACCTTAATCATTGCTCTGCTGCTGGCCAGCACGGCATCATTCGCTCAGATCGAGTCCGTCGTCAAGGACGAATGGATCCCCGAAAGCAGAATGGAACAACACAATGAATTCAAAGCAGGAGACTATGCGTATCCTGCAAAACCACGCAGCAAGTGGAACATCGGCCTTAGCCTGGGCGTTCCGTTTGTAACCGGTGACGTAGCAGCTGACCCCTTTGGTGGCCACGATGGTCCTCCTATGGGCGTTGGTCTGAACATCCGTAAAGGATGGGGTTACCTGGTATCTGTGCGTGCACATGCCAATTATGGTGTTACCTACGGACAGAACTACACCCCCGTAACCTACGAGAAGAACGACAGGATCAACGGCAACTTTGCCAATGACTCATCTGCCGCTTCTACCGGTGTGGATTACCTGACCACAGGAACCCAGTACATTCCAAACTTCAAGAATACTACCATCAGTGGTGGTATTGACTTCATCTTCAACCTGAACAACGTTAACTTCCACAAAGCAGAATCCAGGTTCCTCCCTTACCTGTTCGCAGGTATCGGTGCCATGTCTTACAATGTGAAGGTGAACGCACTGGATGCTGATGGTAACATTTATGATTACAACACCCTGATCATTGACTACAGAGATGTAGCAGATCGCGAACCTAAGCTGGATGACCTGATGGATGATACCTATGAAACTCAGGCTGATGTGGACGGAAGCGAAAAGGGTGATGATGTGAAGACCCTGCGTTTCAGCGGCGACTTCGGAGCAGGTCTGCTCTGGAGACTGGGTGAAAAAGGAAACTTTGAACTGGGTGTGGAACACAGACTGTCCTGGACCGGTGATGACCTGCTCGATGGTCAGCAGTGGGAACTGGGCGGAACCCAGACCTCTGCAACTGACTTCTATCATTTCTCTGCTCTGACCGTTGGTGTGAACATCGGTAAGAACGCTCAGCAGCCGCTGTGGGAAGTGAACCCGATGGGCTTCATCTACTCTAAACTGAATGAGTTTGATATTGCTAACCTGCTTGCTGACGCCGATGATGATGGTGTGGTAGATTACCTCGACCGTGAGCCTAACACTCCTGCCGGTACTCCTGTTGACACCCACGGTGTTTCTCTGGACAGCGACAAGGATGGTTGCCCTGACAGCGAAGATCCGGAACCGTTCTCTACCCCGAACATGCCAATCGAAAACTGCCAGAACGTATTCGTTACTGAAAACCGTGTGAACGAGATCATCGACGAGCGCCTGAAAGGTATTGACCTGGCTTCTCTGGGTGGCGGCGCCGGTAGCAACTGGTATCTGCCTATGATCTTCTTTGATCTGGATAAGTCAAACATTCGCCCTGATGCTGTGGCATCTCTGGCAAGTGTTGCAGACATCATGAAGCAATATCCTAAACTGAAAGTGGAAGTGGTTGGTTATGCTGACACCCGTGCCAGCGAAAACTATAACCTGAAACTCTCTGAGAACCGTGCTAAAGCTGCTATTGAATACCTGAGTTCTAAAGGTATCGATCAGAGCAGGTTCACTATGAAGTATGAAGGTGAGTCAAACAACCTGATCCCCAACGCAACCCGTGAATCTGAACATCAGATGAACCGCCGCGTGGAGTTCCACATCGTGAAATAAGACCTATTCATGATTTGTTGATAGACGGGGTCCCCCAGGGGCCCCGTTTTTTATTGCCTTTTTTTACGGTACACGACGCTTTATTAGAAAGAGAGAAGAAACTGCTTTGATGGTCAGATACACATTCAGTATTCGTGCCACGCAGTCCATCCTTTTGAGGACGTAGAACGTTCAGAATGCTATCCGTTTGATCTTTTCAGTTCTGTGATCAGCACAGTATAGACCAGCAGATATTCCAGGGTAACCAGCCAGTAATTTTCAGTATAAGCCGAAGTCCGGTAGGTGATATAGGTAAGGGGGATCAGTACTGCCCATACAAAGGGAAACTGAAGCCTGGTGAACACGGCTGCTGCTAGGAGAGGAGTCAGATACCATGGATGAACGTTACCTGACAGAAAAAGAAATGCAGCCAGCGACAGGACAACATATACCGGCAGCTTTTCAGTATTGCTTTTCCAGGACCACCTGATAATGAGGGAAAATGTCAACAGGGGGAATAGTATCCTGAAAATATCCCTCAGCCAATAAGCATCCGGATCAGAAAGGCGGTAGAGGTAGAACCAGCTACCGTTGAATTCGAATGTGTGGAAATACAAACCAATACTACTGCCTATATGACCCAGATCCTGAATATTGGTAACTGGCAGGAACATGGCCGCCAGTGTTATACCTGCAGCCAGATAATAGGTCCAGGCATTTCTGAATCCCAGGGGTCGCCACAGAAGCGGCAGGATCATGAGTGGAGTGAACTTGATGCTGAGCGCCATTCCCATAGCAATTCCGGCGGGCACATAGCGTTGTTTCCATAATAGCAGGGCACTCAGCAAGCAACCTGCTATCATACCTGTTTCCAGATGGATATTACCACTCAGTTCTATAAGTACAAGGGGGTTTAGTGCGTACCAGCCTGTTTGCTGGGGCAGTTTACCCATCAGTGTCAGGAGATGTGGCAACAGGTACAGAGTCAGGACTTCCAGAATGAGCATCATGCATTTCAGCCAGAATACGGAATGCGGTACATCCTGCATGGATAACCAAAAAAGGCCCTGTGCACCTGGCGGATAGATGGAATAGTATTCTGGAGAATTCAAATGGGGAAAGAGCTGTTGCAAAACGGGATCATCAGGGTTGCCTGCCATGATGTCTTCGGGAGCCTGAGCATAGGCTGAGATGCCCAGATCCTGCAGGCGACCATCCCATTGGAAGCGATACAGGTCATCACTGAGATTAGGAGTTGACCACAACAGCCCGGTACGTATCAGTATCGCGGCAATGGTCAATTCCTTCCATGACAAAGCGGATGCATTCCGCATCAGGAAAAGAAAAGGAATAAAAGGCAGGAAGTAACCTAACCAGACAGAAGAAATATCAGTCCGGTCAACGAAATAAGAAAGCCACCAGACCGGAATCCCGATCATTCCATAAGCCACCCATCTGAGCCATGCAGGGGGTGGTGAGGAATTGATCATGCTTTATACCGGGAATGCTTGAGCGAAAAATAGAAAATTAAGCCGAATCCAAATGCAGCCATGAGGTGAAAAGGCAGCAGACCATAATCACCGTAATAGAACGCCAGGAAAATGCCGCCCATAAAGTACAGGCAAAAAAGTCCTTCCAGGTAGGTTATGGCTGAGATCTTGGTGGGCACATATTGCTTGTTCTTCCAGATGCCTTCCTTACCAACTATGTTGAATTTCGGTGTACGGATGAATGCAGATTTTTGTCCGAGCCAGCCTTTAAATACCGCTCTTGCATTGTGCAGGGATAAACCCATGGTAATTGCCAGAAATATGGGGAATCTTCTGATAAAGGTGCCCCAGGTGTGTCTTGCACTGTCTTCTCCCTGACGGGTGGCAATAAAGTAGGCAAAGCCAATACTGATGGATCCGATCAGGAAAACACTGGCATACCTGAAGAAGTTGATATCTACATAAGTGTTCTTGATGAGCAGCAGCGGAACACTCAGGATAGCTGTCAGGAAGATGAAAATATAATTGGTCGTATTGAAAAGGTGGGCGATGGCATGCAGCTTGACCTTGAGAGGCAGTTGTGCAACGAGAACACGATAACCTATCTTACGGGCGGTTTCCGCACCACCTTTATTCCAGCGATATTGCTGCGATTTCACAGCATTCATATCTGTAGGTAGTTCAGCTGGTGAGGCGATGGTCTCCACATATCGGAATTTCCATCCTTTCAACTGCGCACGATAGCTGAGATCGAGGTCTTCGGTTAGGGTATCACTCATCCATCCGCCAGCATCCTGAATGGCAGCCACACGCCAGAGGCCTGCAGTACCATTGAAGTTCATGAAGTAACCGGCAGAATTCCTGCCGCTTTGTTCCACACGGAAATGCATATCCAGCGCAAAGGCCTGGATCTTGGTCAGGATGCTGTAGTCTTTGTTGAGGTGCTCCCAGCGGGTTTGAACTACGGCTACCTTATCATCATTGAAGTATGGAACAGTTTGCAGCAGGAAATCTGATGCAGGAATAAAATCTGCATCGAAGATGGCTACAAACTCACCCTTGGCGGTCTTGAGGCCTTCCTGCAGTGCGCCAGCCTTGAAGCCCTTCCGGTCAACCCTGCGCACCTGTTCTATCTGTACACCTTTTTCTTTCCAGTAGGCTACACGAGCTGCCACCACATCAACTGTTTCATCAGTGGAGTCATCAAGAACCTGGATATCGAGTTTATTGGCAGGATACTCAAACACGGCTACTGCATCAATGAGCCGCTCTATAACATAGAGTTCATTGTAGATAGGCAGTTGTACCGTCACCGTTGGAAAGGTGGCAGCATCTTCCATCTTCAATGGTTCCAGGTGCTGTTCATCACGCAGTCGCTTCTTGTAGTTCAGATAGTGAATGGCCAGGCTAAGCTGTGTAAGACAGTATAGCACCAGCAGGGTGATAGCAAGCACGTAAATGATCAGTATGACAATGGCCATCAGGCGTATTTAATGATCGTTCCAATGATTTTATATCCAGCCATCACAGTACCTTTCACCGTACCAGTGATCTTGGACTTTCCAATTCTTTTTCTGTAGCTGACGGGTAACTCGGTATATCTCAGGCCGCGTTTTACAGCTTTGATCTGCATCTCTACGGTCCAGCCGTAATTGGTGTCTTGCATCTCCAGCTTTTGCAGCCCGCTCCAGGTGATGGCCCGGAATGGACCCAGGTCAGTATATCGGGCTCCGAAGAACCAGCGCATCAGCGTAGTGGCAAGCCAGTTGCCAAAGATCTGTTGCGGCATCATACTACCTTTTTCTCGCTGCCCGAGTGCTCTGCTTCCAATTACCATATCTGCCTTACCGGCAACGATGGGTTCTATGAGTACAGCAGTTTCTTCCGGGTAATCTGAATAATCGCCATCCATGAAAACCACAATATCCGGCTGTTGATCAACCGGTAATGATTCCAGGTAGCGCAGCCCCTTCAGGCAAGCACCTCCGTATCCCTTAACAGGTTCAGAAAGAACGGTGGCTCCGGCCGAAGCAGCTATCTCAGGAGAATCGTCGGTAGAACCATTGTTCACCACGATCACTTCATTGACGATATCACGCGGAATGTCAGTTAATACGTGACCTATTGACCCGCTTTCATTGAATACCGGGATGATCACTTTCACCTTCATGCACGCCTGAATCTGCCTTGGTTTGAAACCGAGTGCAAAGGTACAAGAATAACATGGGATATAGGTCAGCCCTTAATCCAGTATTTTAACGGCTTCCAAAGGGATCAGACCGTGACTGTCCAGCTGAATGCCGGTACGCTGTGCATTTTCAGGACCGGTTTCCAGCTTGAGAACCCCTCTTGGGCAAACAGCAGAGCAGATACCACAGCCTACGCAGGATGCCCTGACGATATTCTGGCCTCTTTGAGCATACCAGCGCACATCAATACCCATTTCACAATAAGTGCTGCAGTTACCGCACGAAATACACTGTGCTCCGTTGGTGGTGATGCGAAAGCGTGACTTGAATCGCTGGATGATACCCATATAAGCTGCCATCGGGCAACCAAAGCGACACCAGGCCCTGTTTCCCAGAATGGGATAAAATCCTGTTCCTATGACCCCTGCAAAGATGCTGCCTATCAGAAAGCTGTAGGTTTTGGCCAGTGATTTTCCGGCAGCATCTCCCAGTACTTTACCTGTGGCTGCATTATCTACCAGCAGTAACACTGTCAGTATGATGATAAAAGCGAGAACAGAATGAATAAGCCAACGTTCGATCTTCCAGGCACGCAATGATTTATCAGACAGGTGGCGGAACGGATCACCGGCCGTTTCTGCCAGCCCCCCGCATCCACATACCCAGGAGCAATACCATCTTTTACCAAAGAAATAGGTGAGGATGGGTGTAGCCACAAAGGTCATGATGAGCCCCCATACCACCACGAATTGTCCTAATTTGCCGCTTTTCAGTACATAGCTCAGAGAACCGGGGAAGATGGCATCATAATCAAGCGGCCAGAAGTAAGACAGATACGGACCATAGTTATACAGGTTTTCCATGATGATGGGAAGGGTCCAGGCGAGGATCAGCTGGAAAAAGGTGACTGAAGATGTTCTGATAAGCTGATACCTGTTGTGCCGGTATTTCATCATGAATTTGATACCCATTACCAGCACGGCAATAGTATAAAAGGTGCCATAAACGAACCACTGATCTGAATCCTTTCCACGCACAAGTTGGCTAAGCGGATCGAATAGTGAGATCAGACCGTTCAGGTATTTGGGGAAGAAATACAAACTGATATAAAAACCGGTCAGGATGATACCCAACATCCAACCCAGCGCTCCTCTGCTGGCGATGGAAGAAAAAAAGACCCGGTTATTCTTGATGCCGGCGGGCAGTTTTCCATAGGTGCCGTAAAAATAAATGAGACCACCGCCCATAAGACCGGCCAGCATGGCGATGAAGAAATATAAGGCCTGGTCTTTTCCTATACCTACCCAGGCCAAAGCCAGTGACAGAACACCGATTGCTATTAATGCCAGGCCCAGTTTCTGGGTTCCGTTATAGTTTGCGGGATGCGGATTGGCCAGTGACAGGCTGCTGTTTACTTCTGACATATACTGTTATTATGAATGGAATATTCTGGCACGCAGACTGCGTTTATTGTTCAATTGTATCTGGTGATCGGGGAATTGAATGTTCCAGGCTGAGATCAATTCTTTTTCAAACGGCTTAAAGAACTCCGGATCAAATGCAGCAGCCCTGATATCCCGCAGAACTTCATCAACGGTTGCCTGTTGCTTCAGCCAGTGATTGAAGGTGGTATGCCTTAAACGTATGCCGAAATTGTTGATACCAATGAAGCGCCTGTCTTGTTTTCTCCAAACCAGGTGAATGGAGCGTTTCCCGTTGGCATCTTCCCAGTAAAACGCTTCTTCACCTTCACGCAAAACAGGCAAAACCATACCGTAGGTCTGGTATTCGATGTCCAGGAATTTGGCACTGTTATACCAGTATCCGGGATTGTATGCTGTTGGTCTTCCCAGAATGTTCAGTGCAGCAGTTTCTCCCTGGATCTTCCCGGTGTACCATACCTGTTCAATGGGCCGTCGGTCGGCAGGGGGTGTTTCCATCTGGGCACAGTCGCCGGCGGCATACACTCCATTAATATTCGTTTGCTGGAACTGATTCACAATGATGCCTCTGCCGCAAACGATCTTACTGCTTTTGACGAATTCAATATTCGGACTCACGCCGGCCGTGAGGCCAACCAACTGACAATCTATGGTCTCTCCTTCGCTGGTTACTACTCCTTTTACCTTGCCTGTTCCGTCATCCAGAATCTCCTTGAGCTCTACACCAAGGCGAAGGTCGAAGCCATGTTCACGTATATGCCTGGTGATCATTGCAGATTCCTGTGCCGGTAATACATTGTTCCAGTATGATTGCTCTCTGACCAGGAGTGTGACCGGATAGTGCCTGCTGTGCAGCATTTCAGCCATTTCAATACCGATCAGTCCTCCGCCCACAATGACGGCTCTGCTGATGCCATGTTTCGTGGTGCGTTCCATAGCTTCGAGATCCTGAAAACTATAGAGGCCCTGTACGCCATCCAGATCCTGTCCCGGCCAGCCGAATTTATTCGACTTTGATCCGCTGGCAATAAGCAATCTGTCATAGTGCATGCCAGAATCATCAGAAAATAAGATATGATTATTGTCAGTATCTATTTGTTTTACCCAGGCTTTTTTAAGGTTGATCCTGTTCTTACTCCAGAACCAGTCTTCGTATGGCTTGGTCTCCTGGTAGCGCATATGCCCCATGTAGATGTACATCAATGCGGTGCGGGAAAAGAAATGATCTGTTTCACCAGAGATGACAGTGATTTCATGGTCACTGTGTTTGCGCAGTGTGCGGGCGGCAGTGATACCTGAGATGCCATTGCCAATGATTACTATGTGCATAGAAAGCGGGATACTTTGGACGGGTAAACTTAACAAAGAAATGGAAAGCCTGTTTCAATAGTTCCATAGATCCATCAAAGTTTTGTAAATAAAAAAGGCCGGCAAATGTGCCGGCCTTTTTATCAGGTGCTGAAAGGCGTCATTGTTTGATGAATTGCTGAACCAGTTCCATGCCATTGGAAGTGGTGGCCTGTATAGCATAGATGCCTGCAGGAATGTGGTTGACCTGCATGGAGCAGGCACCGGAAAATGCAGGTTGCGAGAAAGAGGCAACTACCTGTCCGGTAAGGGAGGTAATGACCACCTGAAGATCTTCGCCGGCCATTTCTTCCCAATAGAAGCCAAGCAGATCTGCTACCGGATTCGGGCTAACTACAAATGGTTCTGCTGCAATCAGTGCTTCAGGTAACATGGGTGTGATGTTGATAGTATAGTCTTCTGTTTCGCCGTAAGCATATAATTCACATGCTGCAGGAGCAGAGCCATACTTCATAGTAATGCGCATTCGTGTGCTGCCGGTAGAGGCATCAGCGGGAATGCTTACCAGCACAGGAATGTTGCTTGTTAAGGTGGAAGCCAGGCTGAAAATTTCTTCACCCGGATCATCAAAATCAAGATCCTGATTAAAATCGATCCAGACCTTCCAGTATTCTGTATAGGGGCCGCCTGCCATTCCTGCACTGACTCGCATGTATTTACTCATACCCTGCTTCATATTAACAGACATGGAAGTGCCGTCATAGTAGCCGCCATCACTGCCAGACACCCTGTTGATGGATCCCAGACGAACGCGGTCTATCCATTCTTCTGAAGCATTGGATCCTCCGGCAACACAGTATTCTTCTGAAACTCCGCCACCATCCAGACAGGGTGCTGTTTCAATGGTAGAAACAATGGCATCAGCAGGTAATGGGCCAAACCCATTACTGAAATTGATGCCGTAGCCGGTAAGGTGACAGTAACTCATGATGGTTCCGCCAGATACCGGTGCAGGACCGGGGCCGCAACCGCCTTCGGTAGAATAACAATTGTCAATAGCACCTCCGGGCCAGCCACACCATTGTGTATGGTGCGAGCCAAAAAGATGTCCGAGTTCATGTGTGAATACCATGACAGTCCATGAATAGGTAGGGAAATCTGAGTAAGAGGCATCAATATCTGAATAACAGTATTTATTGCTGTTGCACAATCCGTCAATAGTAGCAGCCACGCCACCAAGACCGCCGGCATCCAGGGCACACAGATGGGCAACATCGCCATTAAAAACGGTGCGATAGGACTGGAAGGAAGACAAAGCTGCAAATGAAGAGCCTTCTGAGTAGGGGTCATCACTTGTCCACACAAAGATCTCAGAGTTCTCTACAGTGATGCCATCATTGGCATAGATCGTTGCAGAGTTGTTAAAGACCCCGGTCAGGTAATTGACCGTATTGGATACACTTCCTTTGTTTTGGTAGAGCTGATAGTCAGCTTCTATGTACACCTGGGGCACATTGATTGTTCTTGTGCCAGAGGGATTTGTAAATGTTTCAGGCCCTGAATTCTCTGGAGTGGCACAGGAAAAAGGATCATTCACCAGCAGGTCACGTTCAGCCAGTACCACATATTCCATAGATCGGGCATCGGGAGCTGTATAGGGGCCAATGTTCACATTTCCCCACAGATCGCCGGAAAACAGACCCATCAGTCCGTCTTCGAATACACTGATCGCCGCCAGAGATGTTTCATCGCCCTGGATGATGCCACGGTAGTAAACACCCGGTGAATAGTTTTCACCTTCCGGATGAGATGAGGTGGTTACACGGAAATCTTCTGCCAGAATATTCTGCTGCACCAGCAACAGTTTTACCGGCTCACCGTGCACCATTACTTCCATTGAAAATGAGGCAGGTCGAAGTGCATACAGATCTGCCTGCGCAGCAGGATCGAGTACCATAAATGTGGCATCTGCTGCAAAAGCATCGAAACCGGAGGCTTGTCTGGCTGGAGATGCAACTGACTCAGAGAAAAGAACCGGATGCATGGCAGTTGCTTCATTGTAGGAAGATGTCACCAGCGCAGCCAGTGGTTTCATGTTCTGAGCCTGTGTCTGGAAGGTGAGCAGGATCAAGGATCCAATTAGTAATTTTTTCATATTTCCTGATTGAAGGTTATTACCTCAAAAATACAAGTTAGCAAGCAGGCAACCTGTTGTCAGATATGAATAATTACAGCAGTATGTGACAGTCTGATCACTGTTCCATGTTTTCTGTAATCCGTTGAACGATCTTGAATTCGCTGAAGAATTCGCGGGCTATGAGTCTGATGAAACTATAGGCCGGAACAGCCATGATCATACCTGGAATACCGGCTAATGTACCGAATATGAGCACGATGAAAAATATCTCCAGGGGATGTGCTTTCATTCGTTTGCTGAAAATAATGGGCTGTGAAACATAATTGTCCAGCAATTGAACACCCTGGATCAGTACCACGATCTTGATGATGATGATGGTCAGATTTGCATCCGGATGCACATTTAAAGTGGTTGTTACTGTAACCAGCAAAGCGAATAAGGTACCTATGATAGGCCCCAGGTAGGGTATGATATTGATGATGCCACAGAAGAATCCGATCAACAGGGCATAGGGAAACCCCATGATCCAGAGGCCGGTGGTTACCAGCAGAATGACCACCGTTGACTGGATGATGATACCCCCAAAGTATCTGGTCAGGGCGATCTTACTGCCTCGCAGAATGTTCTTCATTTTTTCTTCCATTCTGGTGGGCGTAGCTGTCATAATGATCTCGTAGAACAAGTGTTCATCTCGCAGGAAAAAAAATGAAATGAATACGATACTGAACAGCGCTACAGCAATGCTTCCCAGGCTGTTGAGGATACTGCTCAGTATGTTGGAGAGGGAAGTGACACTGATCCATTCTGAAAGTTTTGTTTCAATCAGTCCTTCCAGAGAAGTGCCTTCATCGCCCCCCTGCAGCTGTACAATGAAATCTTCCATTCTCAGCAAAGGCTCTTCCAGGCTATCGGCCACTTTCTGTGTGTCAATGGAAGAAATGATCTCTGCCTGGTCTTGCAGCAGCGGAACAAAAACGGCTACTACGGTTGCCAGCAGGCCAAAGATCACCAGCATGGCTGTCAGAGCTGAGAATGCTCTTGGAATGCGAAATTTTCCCAGTCTGATTTTATCCATTCTCTCCACTACCGGTCGGCCCAGAAGTGAGACCACTCCGGCAATGAAGAAATATCCAATAAGCAGATAGAAATTCCAGATGAACCAGACGGCGAATAACAGTCCGAGTACGGTCAGGAAATTGCGGTAAGTAAACCAGGATCTCTGCATAAAAAAAACCGAATTTAAGAAAGGTGGCTGAAGGTGCTTTGGCGAAGGTCTTCCAGTGTGTCAATGTCGTTCAGGGTTTTTAGCTCTGCAAGAGTCATATTGTGACTGCCGATCGTTTGCCGGGTGGATTCCAGAAGTTCCGGCTGACTCCAGGGCTGGCCTGCAAACATCCATCGGTGCCATTTCTTCATACCCAGCAGATAATAACCTCCATCTGCTGCAGGGCCGAGCACAAAATCATGGTCATCCAGTCTGGAGAAGGCTTCGCTGATGGTTGCTGCATCAAGGTCAGGGCAATCGGCACCAATGATCACAGCCCGTTTATATTCATTTTTAAAAGGGATGGAGAATGCATATTCCATCCGCACCCCGAGATCGCCTCCGCACTGGGTGTATTTTCTGAACAATTCCTGACGGAACAGGTCATTTCGGTCAACCACATCGCTGTAGAATACGAAACGGTCGGCAGGAACCTCTGAGGCAACCTTTGCCGTTTGCTGCAATAAGGCCTGGTACACCTCCAGTGCCTGTTCATTTCCCAGGTCTTTAGCCAGGCGGGTCTTCACCTTTCCGGCCACCGGGTTTTTCACCATCAGGATCAGTGCGTCTTTAGATCGTTCGCTCATGCCACTACAGATTTCGACTTAATCGGTCAACCAAATATCCAAATAATGGGTTAATGATAGCGGAAACCCCTTAAAACTACCGATATTTGCACCCTGAATCAGCGACGCATGGACAGATTCTCCTACATTGCCAATGCCGAACCCGCCTATATTGAATCCCTCTACCGTTCTTACAAACAAGATCCGGCCGATGTAGATGCAGAATGGGGCAAATTCTTCGAAGGTTTTGACTTTGCCCAGGAATCGTTTGGCACCAACGGGCAGGCTGCACTGGATGCAGATGAATTCAAGGTGTACAACCTCATTCTGGCCTATCGCGAGAAGGGGCATCTGATAGCAAAGACCAACCCGATCAGGCCTCGAAAAGACCGGAATGCACAGCTCCAGCTGCAGCAGCTTGGTTTTTCTGAGAAAGACCTGAGCCGGACTTTTCATGCCGGAAAACTCATAGGCATGGAGAATGCTACCCTGGCTGATATCATTACCCGCCTGGAACGGGTGTATTGCTCTTCCATGGGTTTTGAATACGATTACATCATCGACCCGGAAGAAAAAGAGTGGTGGCGCAGCAGAATTGAAGAAGGTAAGGATCATATCGACTTTCCTGACGATAAACAACGCCGTATTCTGGAAAAACTGAACCAGACAGTTGTATTTGAACAATTTCTGGACAAGAAATACATCGGTCAGAAGCGCTTTTCTCTGGAAGGCGGCGAGACTACCATCCCCGCACTTGATGCCATAATCAACAAGGGTGCTGAGCTGGGTGTGGAAGAATTCGTGATCGGTATGGCACACCGGGGAAGGCTGAATGTCCTGGCTAATATCATGGGCAAGACCTATGAACATATTTTCAATGAGTTTGAAGGAAATGTTTCGCCTGATCTCACTATGGGCGATGGCGATGTAAAATATCATCTTGGTTTTTCAAGTATGGTTACCACCTCAGGCGGGCATACCGTGCACCTGAAGCTCAGCCCTAATCCCTCACACCTGGAAGCCGTCAACCCGGTCATGCAGGGCTTCGTCCGTGCGAAGGCTGATATTATGTATGAGGGAAACCACCAGCGCATCCTGCCAGTCACCATACATGGAGATGCTGCTGTTGCCGGGCAGGGTGTGGTGTATGAAGTGCTACAAATGAGTAACCTGAGTGGCTACAGAGTAGGAGGTACGATACATTTTGTCATCAACAACCAGATCGGGTTCACTACTGATTTTGATGACGCCAGAACAAGCAACTACTGTACTTCGTATGCTTCCACCATTCAGGCACCGGTCATTCATGTGAACGGCGATGATGCAGAAGCTGTGGTCTATGCTGTAGAAATGGCTACTGCCTACCGCATGCAGTTTCAGAAGGATGTTTTCATTGACATGTTGTGTTACCGCAAACACGGACACAACGAAGGTGATGATCCTAAGTACACCCAACCACATTTATATAAACTGATCGCCAACCATCCCAATCCGCGGGAAGTTTATGTGCAGAAACTTTTGCAGGGGCATGAGATCCAGCAGGAAATGGCCAAATCTCTGGAAAAAGATTTCTGGGATGAACTGCAGGAGCGCCTGGATTATGTAAAGCAGCATAACCTGCCATACAAATACCAGGAACCTGAACAAGCCTGGAGACAGCTTCGCAAAAATGTTGGTCCTGAAGATTTTCAATCTTCTCCAAAGACTGCTATCAGCAAAAAGACACTTGATCAGGTAGCAGACGGAATATTTTCTGTTCCTGAAGGATTTAAGATACTGCGTAAGGTGCAGAAGCTGTTTGACAGTAGCCAGAATATGCTCAGGAACGGACAACTGGACTGGGCATTAGGAGAATTGCTGGCCTATGGATCATTGCTGGCAGAAGGACATGATGTACGGTTAAGCGGGCAGGATGTAAGAAGAGGCACCTTTAGTCACAGGCATTCTGTAATTCGCGATGAAGAATCAGATGAACTTCACAACAGGCTGAATGCTATTCAGAACAGAAAAGGTGAATTCAGAATTTTTAACTCTTTGTTATCTGAATTTGGTGTGCTGGGTTTTGAATTTGGATACAGTATGGCCTCGCCTGATCCACTTGTGATCTGGGAAGCGCAGTTTGGCGATTTCAGCAATGGTGCACAGACCATTATAGACCAGTTCATCAGTTCTTCTCTGAGTAAGTGGCAAAGAATGAGCGGACTGGTCATGCTTCTGCCACATGGCTATGAAGGCCAGGGGCCTGAACACTCTTCTGCCCGTCTGGAGCGCTTCCTGCAGCTCTGTGCAGAGTATAATATCGTCGTGTCCAACACCACCACACCTGCCAACTTTTTCCACTTGCTTCGCCGGCAACTGAAGTGGGATTTCCGTCGCCCGCTCATACATATGAGCCCTAAGAGCCTGCTTCGTCACCCACTGGTCATCAGCGATGTGAAAGACATTACCTCCGGAACTTTCAGAGAGGTGATAGGCGATGACTTCGCTGACGCTAAGCAAGTGAAGCGTGTTCTGCTGTGCACAGGAAAGGTGTATTACGATCTGTTACAATACCAGCAGGAGCATAAACGAAACGATGTGGCTATCGTCAGGCTGGAGCAATTGTATCCGTTCCCGATGACGCAACTGGAGGAGACCCTGAAACAATATGGTCATGCACCGATGGTATGGGTACAGGAAGAACCCATGAATGGCGGTGCCTGGTTCTTTATTCACAATATCCTGGCAGACAGAGGTATCACCCGTATTAGCAGAAAAGCATCAGCATCGCCGGCATCCGGATTCATGAAAGTGCACCTGAAGGAACAACAGTGCATTGTTGAAGAGGCATTCAAACTTTGAAAGTACAACCATGAGCATACAATTAAAAGTACCCTCCGTGGGAGAGTCAGTCACCGAGGTCACCCTCAGTAAGTGGCTGGTGGCCGATGGTGATTATGTAGAGATCGACCAGAGCATCTGCGAATTTGAAAGTGATAAAGCCACCCTGGAATTTCCTGCAGAGAAAGCAGGACGGATCTCTTTTAAAGTAGAGGAAGGCAGTGACCTGAAGATCGGTGATGTGATCGCTGAACTGGATACGGATGCCAAGGCACCGGCGAAGAAAGCTGTTGAGAAAGAAGTTGTTTCTGCAACGAAGGAAACTGCTAAAACTGGATCAAAGGAAGGCAGCGAAGAACAAAAAACAAATATCGAAAAACGTTCATCGACCAACGATACTTACGCAAAGAATCATCCTTCTCCTGCTGCTCAGAAGCTGGCCGCTGAAAATCATGTTCCTCTGGCAAAGATCAACGGTTCAGGCAAGGACGGACGCATCACCAAGGCAGATGTACTGCAGGCTGTTAAAGATGGTGTCAGTGCATCCGGTGCAGTGGAAATGATGAAGCGAAACAGCCGTGAAGAAAAGGCTGAGAAAGTAAGCAAGCTGCGTAAGACCATTGCCAGAAGGCTGGTGAGTGTAAAGAATGAAACAGCCATGCTCACCACTTTCAACGAAGCAGACATGAGTGCCATCATGGAGCTTCGCACGAAGTACAAGGTGGCATTTGAGAAAAAGCACGGCGTGGGTCTTGGCTTCATGAGCTTCTTTGTTCGTGCGGTAAGTAATGCGCTGGAAGAATTTCCTGCAGTGAATGCTTACTGGAATGAAGACCAGGTAATCTATCATGATTATGTTGATATTTCAATAGCAGTGTCCACTCCACGAGGACTGGTCGTGCCGGTATTGCGCAATGCAGAAAGCATGAGTATGGCAGGCATCGAACTGGGCATCAAGGAGCTGGCTGCAAAAGGCAGGGAAGGTACTCTCGGTCTGGAAGAAATGGAAGGAGGTACATTTACCATCACCAATGGTGGTGTGTTCGGTTCGCTCATGAGCACACCCATCATCAACGCACCGCAAAGTGCTATACTGGGAATGCATAAGATCCAGGAAAGGCCGGTGGCAATGAATGGTCAGGTGGTCATCAGGCCCATGATGTACCTGGCATTGAGTTATGATCATCGAATCATTGACGGAAAGGAATCTGTCAGCTTCCTGGTCAGGGTGAAAGAGCAATTGGAAAATCCGCAACAATTATTGTTTGGTAAAGACCCGGTAGATATTCTGCTGGATATGTGATCAAATAACAGCACATGAATAAGTATGACGTTGTAGTGATCGGCTCCGGGCCGGGAGGATATATAGCGGCTATCCGCTGTGCACAGCTGGGTATGAAGACAGCCATCATTGAGAAGTATGATACGCTGGGAGGTACCTGCCTGAATGTGGGATGCATTCCCAGTAAAGCATTGCTTGACTCCAGCGAACATTATCATAATGCTGCCCACAGTTTTGAGAAACATGGCATCGGTGTGAGCGGATTGTCTGTAGATTTTTCTGCCATGATAGCACGCAAGGCAGGTGTGGTCAAACAGACCACAGATGGCATCAACTTCCTGATGAAGAAAAATAAGATCGATGTCTATCACGGACATGGATCCTTTGAAAGCAGGAACACCATTGCCATAGCCAAAACGGATGGTAAAACAGACAAGATAGAAGCAGACAAGGTTATCATTGCAACCGGCTCCAAGCCTGCATCATTACCCTTCATCACCATTGATAAAAAACGTATTATCACCAGTACAGAGGCTTTGTCACTGGACAAACTTCCCAAAAGCATGATCGTACTGGGCGGTGGGGTAATAGGCTGCGAGCTGGGTTCTGTATATGCACGCCTGGGAACAGAGGTCACCATCGTAGAATATATGGACAACCTCATTCCTACCATGGACGCAGATCTGGGTAAAGACCTGCAGCGCTCCCTGAAGAAGATGGGTATGAAGATGCAGCTCAGTACTAAAGTGACGGCAGTAAAAGCTACCACCAAACAGGTCACCCTCACTGCTGAGAACAAGAAAGGAGAGTCTATAGAAATGAAGGCCGATTATTGCCTGGTCTCCGTGGGTCGCAAACCCTATACAGATAAACTGGGCCTGGATAATGTGGGCATTGAACTGAATGAACGCGGACAGATACCGGTCAATGAAAAACTGGAAACCAAAGTGGCGGGAATCTACGCCATCGGCGATGTGATACAAGGTGCCATGCTGGCTCACAAAGCGGAGGAAGAAGGCGTGTTCGTGGCCGAGACCATGGCAGGACAACATCCGCACGTCAACTATCTGCTCATTCCGGGAGTGGTCTATACATGGCCGGAAGTTGCAAGTGTAGGGTACACCGAAGCACAACTGAAAGAAAAAGGCACCGCCTATAAGACAGGTAAGTTTCCATTCATGGCCAGTGGTCGTGCAAGGGCAAGCATGGATACTGACGGTTTTGTGAAAGTACTGGCAGATGCCGGAACCGATGAGATACTCGGAGTGCATATGATCGGTCCGCGGGCAGCAGACATGATCGCAGAAGCAGTGGTGGCCATGGAGTACCGTGCCAGTGCTGAAGACATCGGCAGAATGAGCCATGCACACCCTACTTACACAGAGGCGTTCAAGGACGCTTGTCTGGCTGCTTCAGAAAACCGAGCTTTGAACATCTGACCCATGAAAAAATACATCTTCCCTATGCTCATCGCCGGACTGGCGTTCTCTTGTCAGGCGCAGGATGACAAACGTGCCGGAATTCTTTTCTACAACGTGGAAAATCTGATGGATACCATAGACAATCCCGTAAAGATCGATGATGAGTTTGTGCCCACATCAGAGAAACAGTGGAACACAGAACGCTACCAAACCAAACTGGATCACATAGGGCAGGTCATTGCCAGTACAGGAGTGCAGTTGCCGGTCATTGTAGGACTGGCTGAAATAGAGAACCGTTTCGTCCTGGAAGATCTGGTAAAGGAAGCACATATGCAGGCCGGACATTATGGTATCGTGCAGTTCGATTCACCTGATGAAAGAGGGATCGATTGTGCGTTGCTGTATGATCAGCAGCGCTTTAAAGTGTTGGATGCCTATCCCGTTCCTGTTTATCTGCCAAAAGATAATGGAGGAAGCACCCGCGACATTCTCTATGTGACAGGTAAGTTCAATGGAACAGATGAGGTGGTGCATATTTTTGTCAACCACTGGCCATCCAGGTATGAAGGAGAAGAGGTTTCCCGTCCGCGACGCATCATGGCCGCACAGGTACTACGCCACCAGGTAGATAGCCTCAACGATCTGTACAGCGATCCGGCTATCATCATCATGGGCGATTTCAACGATACACCTTTCGATGAAAGTGTCATGGTAACCCTCGGTGCTGTAACTCCTGACGGGCACTATACAGATGAAAGCCTGGTCAACCTGGTAGCCAATTTTCAGAAAGATAATGTGGGCTCGTACAATTATAAAGGAAACTGGCAGGCGCTTGACCAGCTTATAGTGAGTGAATCCATATTAACTGACGATGCCGCTTTTCGGGTAGATGACCGTAAGGTTCGTTTCATTCGCAACGACTTTCAGATGTACCACAGTGATAAGTATGGCGATACGCCCAATCGCACCTATGGTGGTAACAACTACTACGGCGGTTACAGCGACCACCTGCCGGCCTATTTTGAACTTATACTGCGGTAGGATTCAGCCGTATCATAATTGGTTTCCCTACCCCAACGCAGGCATGTGCAGAAACAACCATGCTCAGGTAACAAAGGAACGGTGCCTCCTCCGGCAGTGCGAGGGTAGAAGCATACAAATGGGCAGGGTTTTGCGTTCCTGATCGCCAACGCTAAAGTGCTGTCTCTGCAAGGTGTTTTCCAGAGTACACCATGTCTTTGATGTTGTTGCGATGAAGGAATGCTCAGCGCCGCAAAAGCACCTTCGGAGGGGGCAGGCCTGCCTACCGGTAGGCAGGCGTTTTGGTGATACCTTTTGCGCTTCAACAGGTATCGAAACGAAATTGAAGGAGATCTGAATCTGATCGATACCAAAGTGTTCTTTCGAAGGTCGATCATTGAAAAAAAGCTCTATATGCCGGCTGTATCAAACCGCAGCATATAACCACCACCACCTGCGCCGCAAAGTTTCATGATGTGGTTGCCATGTGCCAGGTCTTGTCCCCAGTCATACCAGACATGTGTTGGAATGGCAAAATTGAAATACTCCAGCTGCAGCGATGACAGTTTCTTCAGCTTGCTGAGCAGGGTCTCGCAGTCATTGGATAACCAGGCATCGATACAGGATCTGTTCAGAGGTAAATAGATATCCAGGATGAAATGACTGTATTCTTCATCTTTCATCCGCTCGCGGAATATCTCCACCAGATGGTGGGTGCTGCGATTGATCTCTGTATCAAATAATTCAAAGTGTAAGGTGACCGGTGCATCCACCAGCTCCACTTCTTCTCCATGTAAACGCACGGCTTGATCCAGGTAACAAACAAGTGGATCCAGGCCGGAACTCTTCTGGTGAAAGAAATCTTCCATACGTGCCAGGATCTCTCTGAGTTGTTTTATGTCTTGAACCTCCTTTATGTGAAAGCGATCGTACACGGCAGCCACTACAGATCCGGAAGAGCCCAGTCCATAACCGATGGGAATATCCGTAGCAATGGTCTCTCCACTGTGCATCACCTCCACCCAGCTGCCGATGTCCAGGTGTTCGCTGATCAATATATGGTCTGCGCAAAAGGCAGCCATCTGTTCAAGCAGGGAAACAGGCAATTTGTATTCTACATCTTCTGCAGACTTGCTCCACCAGGCATGATATCGATTGCAGGGGATAGCCAGACCTTCACCACCATACAATACACCATACTCGCCAAAGAGCATGATCTTGGACGGGTATTTTTTAATATTATTCATTCAAATATCTGGATTGGCCCGCGACCCATGTGATCATACAACGCCTGGTTATCCTGGCAAAGTGGCAGCAATTCCTTCTGGATGAAATTGCGCACTTTCCTTTTTTCGTAATAAGGATACAACACATGCACATTCGGTCCGGCGTCCAGGGTAAAACAGACAGGAAGCTGGGTGCGTTCGCGGAAATCACGGATGCGCTGAATGATGTCCAGGGTGTTAGGTGTCATCAGGATGTATGACGGATCACTGGTCATCATAAGCGCATGCAGTTCCAGTGCTTCTGCTTCTACGATGGAAGCGAATGCAGACCAGTCGCCCGTAGTCAGAACGGATAACAACTTCTCCAGCCGCACGACCGCATTGCGATAGCGTATTCTGGCCATCGGGTGCTTGTCCATCAGAGCATGACCGGCCCGGCTGGAAACAGATTTTTCTGAACGACTCACCAGCAGGATGGTATCCTGGATATCATTGAAGTTGGCGTGGTAATGTACAGGACTGGCCAGTGCATACTGATTGGAGCTGAGTGGAACCAGGTTGGTCTTTCCCCAGACACTGAATTCAGGATAGACGGATCGGGCTGCACTGCCAGAACCCAGCCTTGCATAGTTGGATGCTTTGCGGAAAAAATCTTCCGGCAGCTTGCCGCCATGCAGGATATCCAGACTGCAGAGGCATAATGCCAGTGCACTCATGGCCGATGCACTCGAAGCGATACCGGCAGAATGCGGAAAGCTGTTGCTCGTTTCAATGAGCAGATGCTGACTGCCTAGAAATGGAAAGTCCTTTTGGATGGAACGCAGAAAGTCCTGCACCTTGGCCTCAAAGACTGGATTCGGCTTGCCTTCAAACAGCAGAGAACAACTGGCTTTTTTAGTGCGTTTTTTCTCGGTGGTGACAGAGGTGATGGTATGCGCCTCGTCTAACGTGATGCTCAGGCTGGCATTGCGTGGCAGCTGACGGCCGTACTTCCCCCAGTATTTGATGAGGGCGATGTTTGATGGGCTCTTCCAGGTAACGTTCACACTTAGAATTTCAAGGCAAATCTATGGAAATGTGCACTTAGCTTCCACCTGCGTTCTGTCAGGTGTTGTATCAGAGAATACATGGCCATATGAACAGCGGCACCAACCAGCATGGTAGGCCGGAAACAGAGGGTCAGGTTTACAGCCACTTGAGGCTGCTGCTGGCTAGATCTCCCAGGATTCCAGCAGGGCACCTACATCATCGTAATTCTTGATACCGGTTTCGGCTTCAGGTGAACCTTTGAGTTGAACCAAGTCATGGTCGATATCAGGTTGCTGTGACAGATCGGTCATATGTTTTGGAGATAGTGATGCACCAGATGGAATTTCAGTTACCAGGAGATAAGCCAATTCATCTGTTTCAGCAGGTTGATCATGCCAGCTTCCCCGCCAGGCGATGGTATGTCCTTCATTATGCAGTGACTTTGCAAGGGAAATTGGATAAGTAGCATCCAGTTCGATCACATCGGGCTCGAGATAGCTGATGATGTTGCGGATGTTCTCCTCATCCTGTCCGGCAAATTCGGCAACGAACTGCACGCCACTCAACCACCCTTTGATGGCAAGGGCATCCTGGGGAGAGATGTAATCACTGGATTCAGGATCAAAACAAAATCCGATGAATTCCACATCCCAGGCGGCAAAGTAACGGGCATCGGTGAGATGGGTAACAGAACCGGCCTTGACTCTTTTCTTCAGCATCATACACGTACCTTAGTGTCATGGCAAAAGTAAACCCTTCCACGCGGACGAAGGAAGACTTTTTCAACCTGGTATGGCAGGTGGTTCGGCTCATTCCGAAAGGTCGTGTGACCAGTTATGGCGCCATTGCCAAATTTCTTGGAACAGGGTCCTCTGCCCGCACGGTGGGCTGGGCTATGAATGCATCTCACCATGCTACTCCGGCGGTACCTGCACACCGGGTGGTCAATCGTCTTGGTATGCTGTCAGGCAAGCACCATTTCTCTACCCCCGAAGCCATGGAGAATGCACTCAAAAGAGAAGGCATAGAAGTGAAGGACGACAAGGTGGTTGATTTTGCCAAACTATTCTGGGATCCGGGGAAAGAGCTGGATTGGTAATAAGCAGTCAGCAGTGAAATTTGGATAAACAAGTCAGAGCTTATCCTTTTTACCATTTCCCCTCCAGATGGCTATCGGGAACTATCGGGGTTCGCCTTACAACCATCGCTTACATTCCGCATTTCGCCCTCCGGATTCCGCCTTAAATTCTGATCCTCACATACCTGATCTTCCTGCCGTTTTCCAGGTGCATGCCCTCATAATAGGTCTTCACTTCCAGTAACGGATCATACAATGGGCCACTGTAAATGTCGTCGTTGAAGTAGATCAGTTCAGCATTTGCTTTTGGTGCTTCGTTGAGTGTGAATTGATACAAAGTCGGATCGTCTGTTTTCAGATGGACGAGTCCGCCGGCTGGCATGATCTTTCTGTAGATGCTGATGAACCGTTCGCTGGTTAGTCGCTGCTGGTCCTTACTGGGCCGCAGGTGTGGGTCGGGGAAAGTGATCCAGATCTCATTTACTTCCCCGGCATCGAAAAAATTTGACAGAAGAAAGATCTCCGTGCGCAGAAAAGCGGCATTTTTTCTGCCGGCATCCAGGGCCATTTTAGCTCCGTTATGCAGCCTGTTACCCTTGATATCAATGCCAATAAAATTCCTGTTTGGAAATCTTTCGGCCATGGCATTTGTGTATTCCCCTTTTCCACAGGCCAGTTCCAGGGTAATGGGGTTCGTGTTGTGAAAAACCTGCTCCTGCCAATGTCCTTTTATATCCACATATTCACCCAGGAAATTTTCAGCTTTCGGCGAGGTGAATGAGCGGTTTTGAAGCACATTGGGAAAGGTGTTCAGTGCTGCGAATTTTTCTTTCTTCCTCTTGGCCATCAGGACAAAAATACCAACAGAAGTGAAACACTTCCCAAATACAGAATATATAAAGTAGGGCTCAGCTCCAGCCGGAACGTTGCAGAATACTAAGCTGTTACTGAATGATCACACGCTGTTTCAGTATTCCTGATCCGGTACTGATCTGCAACTGATAAATACCCGGAGGGAGTTGACTGATCAGACAGGTCACAGATGTGCTTTCTGTAGTGATCTCCATTCTTACCATTTGGCCTAACGCATTGAACAGACTGATATCTTCTACTACCAAAGCAGATGGCCAGCTGATCTGCAACAGGTCATCAGCAGGATTGGGATATATGGTGATCTGCTCTGTAAGCAGTTTGATTTCCTGAGGCTGTTCTACGATTACGGTAGCCATGGCAGAGGTATCTGCACAACCTTGAGAAGAGTAAACGATCACAGAATAATTTCCTGTTTCAGGGGCTACCACAAATGTTCCTGTTTCTCCGGGTAAGATCACACCATCCAGCAACCACTGATAGCTTACTCCACCGGATGCAAATGCTGTATCATTGGAAACGGTGATGCCTGCGTCGGGTGTTTCATTCACATAGACTGTGATGGTATCGTAGCCGAAGCAGCCATCGGCATCAGTACCAAAAACGACATAGGTGGTGGTGGTTTCGGGACTGGCGTTCACCTCGGCACAATCGCCCGTGCAGTCCAGACCGTCCATCGGGGTCCATGTATAGGTATCTGCTCCGCTGGCTATCATCAGGGTGGTTTCGCCGGCACAGATGATCTGGTCTTTTCCTGCAATAATATCTGTGAAGCAAGCCACATCAGCACCATAGCAACAGTTACCTCCTTCACTCATATAATAATCGCCGCCTGCCCAAACGCCATATTGCATAAAGGAATAGCGCAGTTCGCCGCCCAGTTCTGTAAGGAAATAATCGGTCACCTGTTCTACGGTGTTGCATCCTCCCGGCACATAATCGGTATCGCAATCGTAGGCACAGATGATGTATGGGTAGCCATCGGGATCGCTCAGAGTAGCGGGGGGATACAGCAGGATATCTGTGATACCGGATGGTACTCCGCTGATAGATGTTGTACCATCGTCATCGTACCCGGCATACAAAACCTGGGTTACATTATCCACAAAATCACCCGTGATCTCAATACTGATAGATTCATACGAGCATATACCTATACGAATATCAGGAATGTCTTCGTCAATATCGATGGTAATGTCGCCACCATCATAATTGGTATAGATCAGCACGTTGCCACCGGGATTACACACCTGAGCAAGCAGAGAACTGCTGCAGAGAGCCAGGAAGAGGAGCAGGGTATTTTTCATTTTGGGAAGGTTTTCGCTTCCCAAATTACAAAACTCAGCGCAATGTAGTTTGTGGATAGAAGGCCACCCAGGCAAACCAATAGGCAGCAAAGCCATTTAATACCTCCAGTCTGCTGCCTGCATCCGGGCCGGAAATACAATAGCCGAACAGGTCATATCTGTTACCTGATGCATCTTCGAAAATAGCAGGCAATGCATCTTTGATGACCCTGGCCTGCAGCGGTTTTCCGTTCCGTTCATCTGCAAACACAGCCATGAAGTTATCGGGGTCGCTGCCCACTACTATGACAGGGATTCCAAAGACCGTGTCTTGGAAGATGGCAGGTCCATGACTGAAATGATCGTAGCGGTAGCAGACTGCATCATCGCCATCAATGACACCATAGACCCGCATTTTTGGATGCAGGCTGTCAGGGTCGTGTTCCGTGGGAAAAAATACATCTTCATTTTCCCTATAGGTGTCATACGGGTATTCACCGTAGTGCCTGCTGAAACCGGTATTGGTACTCAGTATCTTGCTGTTGGGGTAGAGTTTCTTCCACGTAACCCAGGATGTTTCCAGCACCGGATAGGAAGTAGCTTTCTGTTTATAGAACTGACCGTTCACACATTCCTGTTTCATCTGGCTCCAGTGTGAACCGGTTTCCCGATCGTAGGGAATGACGTTGCTGTTGAACAACCAGCCGGACACACCGAAGTCGGTCAGCATGCCATCCACATGTCGGTCCCATGCCATGGCTGAGCCGGTTAGCGGACAATAATTTATGGCGAAGTCGGTCTTGCCGATATGGTCGTTCACGATCTCATGCCAGTCGAGGATGGCATGCGGATAACAGCGTACTTCATCGCCTATCTTCAATCCGACCACCAGGTCATCATCACCAATGAAATCTACCTCTTTGATGGAAATGAAATCCGGTTTGTCTATCGACCGGATACAATCATATCCGCCATTGCAACCTCTTTCCAGGTATTCCTGATCGATTGCCCAGTCTGCGTAGTATTTATATTCCTTTTCGCCGTCTTCTTCGGCTTGTTTTTGCTGTCCTTTGCAGGCGTTGAGTGTGGTCAGCAGGATGAGGGGAGCCAGACTTAAGGAGGAAGCGATGCGCACGTTGTAGTTTTGGGCAAAATTACCACATTAAGAGCCCATGGATGAAAAGAGGATACTGGAAGAATTGATACGCAGCCGGCGATCCGTCAAACCGGCACAGTTCGGACCTGGAAAAGTGGCAGATGAAGTAGTGGAAGCTATTTTAGAATCTGCACGATGGGCACCTACTCACGGCATGACTCAGCCCTGGCGGTTCGTGGTCTTTACGGGTGATGGTATAGAGCGTTTCACCACTTTTCGGGAAGAAGAATACCGGAGAAAAAATCCCGGTGAGCAATTCAATCAGTTGAAGTTCGACAAGATGCGTGCTGCGTCTGAAAAGTGTTCGCACATCATTCTGATAGGCATGAAACGGCAGGAGAGTCGCAAGCTTCCCGAATGGGAAGAAGTGGCTGCGGTCAGTTCAGCTTTGCAGAATATGCAGCTTTGTGCTACTGCTTATGGGGTGGCCTGCTACTGGAGTACCGGAGCCATGAGCACCGATCCGTCCATGCTGTCATGGCTGGAACTGGGGCCTGATGATCTGGCACTGGGCATGCTTATGCTGGGACAGCGGGGAGAGGAAGTAGCTGCTCCGGAGCGTCATCCTCAGGAAAACTTCGTGCGCTGGCAGCGTAAATAAGCCTGAATGATTAACTTTGTTGCCCCTTCGGGGACGGGCCTATAGCTCAGTTGGTTAGAGCACCTGACTCATAATCAGGTGGTCCCTGGTTCGAGCCCAGGTGGGCCCAC
>ERZ795053.580-NODE-580-length-46761-cov-9.823449_pt1 | contig 46761 bp, 43 predicted proteins | sample MGYA00375137_ERZ795053 | MGnify/ENA primary metagenome ERZ795053 (study PRJEB30182, sample SAMN05720284) | activated sludge metagenome | isolation source: Anaerobic digester | place: Hong Kong | collected 2014-12-17 ... | reverse complement strand
CCGGCTCCGGTTTGACCGGCGCTTCGGCCTGCGGTTCCGGCTTGAACGCCGGTTCACGCTGCGGCTGTGTCTCCGGCTCGCGCCGCGTCTCCGGCTCCGGTTTGACCGGCGCTTCGGCCTGCGGTTCCGCCGCGTCCGTTTCGGCGGGCGGCTCCTGCGGCGGGCGGTAGCCCTGTTTATCCCGCTCGGACAGACTGCCGAGCAGTTCGTCGAGCCAGTCGTCGCCCTGTTTCGGCGGCGTTTCCTGCTTCTGCACGGCGGGCGCTTCTTCCGGCGCGCCTTTTGCAACGCGCTTCACCTTCGGCGCGCGCACGGGTTTTGCCGCGCCGTTGCCCGTCCCGCGCGAAATCGAGCGGGCGGCGGGCCTGGCCTCCGCCTTATCGGTCTCCTGCCGCACATCCGCTTCGGCGCGCGGCGGGCGCTTTTTTTTGCGGGCGGGCTTGCCGTCCCCGCCCTCTTCCTTCGCGCCGCCCGCGATGGCCCTGCGCATCTCGCGTTCAGGCAGTTTTTTGCCCTTTTCCAGCTTGCCGAGCAGGTATTCCATCGCGATGAGCATCTCCTGCTTTTCGGCTTCCATGCGCTCGAGCTGGTCGATCAGTTCGTCGAGAAAGCGGTCGACCTCCTCGATGTCGTAACCCATGAAGGAACGCGTGAAAACCTTGTTGACGATGTCCTCGGTGCGCATAGAATCCGGCCTCCTTACAAAACAGGCACACCATGTCGCTGATGTGCCGGAAAAAATATCGCTTTTGTTGCGCGGCGTTTAAACCAGATCGCCGTAATCGTCCTCGCCGTTGCCGACAACGTCGTAATTGTTCGGCGCAACGACGAATATCCCGCGTGAAATCTTGCACATGGTGCCGTTGAGCGCGTACACCGCGCCGGAAAGGAAGTCCAGAATGCGCTGTGCGGTGTCGATTTCCAGCTCCTCCATGTTCACGATGACGGGTTTGCGGTTTTTGAGATTGTCGATGATGCTCTGCGTATCCTCGTAGCTCACGGGATGGTAGACGATCATCTTCATACCGCCCGAAATGGGCAGATTCGCGCCCGTGGAACTCGAAGCGCGCTCCCTGCGGTGCGGCGCGCTCGCGCGGCTGCCGCCGTTGTTGAAGCTCACTACATTTCCGCGTTCGTCCGGGTCGTCCCGGTAATACCCGTCGTCTCTGCTTTCTTCTTCCGGATCTTCGCTTTCTTCAATGCCGATAAAATCCAGAAATTTCGTATACAGGCTTGCCATCCGTTTTCCTCCGATAAACCGCCGGCCGCAATACCGCGGCGCTTCTTTTTTTTGATTATTTCCGGTCCCGCGCACCAAAAATGCCGGTGCCCACGCGGACCTCGGTCGCGCCTTCTTCCACCGCGACCGCAAAGTCGTGCGTCATGCCCATGGAGAGCGTGTCGAACGCACCGAACGCGCGTTTGTCCCGCATGCCATCAAAGAGCGTCCGCATCCTGCGAAAATACAGCCTCGTCTTCTCCGCTTCCAAATCCGGCGGAACACACATCAGCCCGCGCACGCGCAGGTTCGGCATGCCCGCGAGCATTTCCGCGAAATAATCCAAGTCCACATCCGTGATTCCGCCTTTTTGCTGTTCGTCACCGATGTTGACCTGGATGAGTATATCCTGTAGCGTTTCACGCGCCATTGCACGCTGCTGCAAAAGCTGCGCGAGGTTCTCCCGGTCGACCGATTCGATCATGCCGGCAAAACCGCAGACATATTTTATCTTATTGGTCTGCAGATGTCCAATAAAATGCACGTCGCAGCCGTGCTGTTCAAAAAAAGTTTTCTTTTCCTTCAATTCCTGCGCGTGGTTTTCGCCAAAAAGACGCTGCCCCGCTTCCACAGCCTCCAAAATGCGCTCCGTCTCCACGTATTTGGAAACGGCCATCAGGCGCACTTCGCTTTCATCCCGCCCGCTGCGCGCGCAGGCGGCCGCAATCTCTTCGTTTACTTTTTCAATGTTTTCTCTGATACTCATGGCAATATGTATTTCTGTCCCGCGGTGAGCGTGTCGGAACTGTTCTTTGCGCGGATCACCGCTTTTTTGCCGTTCTGCGCAAGGATGTCCACCTCGACGCGGAGCACCGTGTCCCCGTAACTGATGTTGACGCCGGGCACGCCGTCGATGATTTCCACCGCTTTGAGCGGCACGACGAGTCCCTGCGCGGACTTGCTGATGGACGCGGTCACGGTTCGTACGCCGATCAGCTTGCCGATGTCGGAATTGAATTCCAGGATGTTGACCACCGCGTTTTCGGAGACCGTTCCTTCGCGCGCGGTCGCGGTGTACTGCTGCTCGGAATAGTCCGTGAACACCACGCTGTATTCCTCGCCCGCGGCAAGACGCATCGGATCGTCCGCATCCGTAACGAACGCGATGTACCAATGCGTGTTGTTGATGATGCGGTACAGCGGAATCTCGCTCGTGGAAGAGGACTGATTCGCCGTGTTGCCGCCTTTTACAACGCTTTTGACCAGCGCCGAGTTGATGGTCGAGAGCTTGTTGACGCTGAGCACCTGCTCGTAACCATCGAAATAAAAGCTCACGATGCCGGTGCCGGACGTGTTTTTAATGTCCTTTTTCCAGCTTGAGACGGTGGACTGCTGGCTTTCAAGGTTCGTGTAGAGCTGCGTGAGCGTCGTGTCCGGCGTGACGATGCTCTTCATGAGCTCGACGCGCTGGTCCTGCAGGTCCTTGAGCGTCTGTTCCAGATCGAGCATGTCCAGTTCGCTCTCGCCGCGTGAGACCGAGCGGATCTGCGCCTCCACGGCGGCAAGGTTTGCGTTGAGCTCGGTCAGTTCCGCGGGTTCAGCACCGCCGAGCAGCTGCAGCTGATAGGTATAAATCTGCTTCTGCAGGTTTAAAAGCGTGACCATCGTCTCGTCCTGGTACCCGCGCTTATATACCTGCGCGATGACCTGATCGTTCGAGACGGTTTCGCCTTCGGTCACGTCGTACGTGATCTTTTCGTACTGGTCGGTCATGATGGTGGTTTCGTCGCGGATGATCGCGGCGGAAACCTCCATGTCCGCGCCGAGCGTGCCGAATTCGATTTCGCCGTTGTTCTTTGTGATGGTTGCAATCAGCACCACGAGCGCGACGACCCCGATAAAGCCGAGGATGACGACGAAAAACCTGCCGCGGACGCGCACTCTCGATTTAGCCATTGGCGTCACCGCCGACTTCGTACCCCTGCTTTTCGGACCGGCCGTACTGGCGGTCGAAATTCTCCCTGTTTTTCTCGCGGTACAGCGCAAACAGCTCGTCCGCACTCATGCCGCTTTTGAGGCACATGCTCACAAAAAAGTGCAGCACGTCCACAAGTTCTCCCTTGAGCGCCGCGTCGTCGAGCGGCCGCGGGTTTTTCCACCATTTGAAGTTCACTTCGTCGAGCACCTCGGAAAGTTCCGAGAGCATGGCGAGCACTTCCTTTTGAATCCAGACCTCTTTGGGGTAGGACAGGCCGCGCCGCGCGGCGATATCGTCGTCCAGCGATTGCTGCAGTTGAAAAATCATGTCCAGCTTGTCCATGCAAGTCCTCCGAAAAATGATACGTTACCCGGTGCGCCGCGCGTGTCTTTAAAGCAGTCCGCCGAGCGCTGCTTTCTGCTTTTCCACCCGTCCGGCCAGCGCCGCGCAGGCGTTTTCCAGGTCGAGGCAGACGGGCGCAACCCGTTCAATATCTTCCATTGTAACACATTCGATGCGGCGGATGGTCTCCGCCTCGTCATATTCGCGTTTCTGCAGCAGCAGCACCTTGCCCAGCGCGTTCATCTGCGCGCTGGAAGACTCCATGCCGAGCAGGTAGCTTCCCTTGAGCTGGTCGCGGCAGCGCTCCAGTTCCTCGCGCGTTACGCCCTTTTTGCGCACGGACTCGATTTCGTCCACCATGCGCTTCAGCACCTCCGCGGCCTGCTTTTCGCCGGTCCCGGCATAGAGCGTGAACGTGCCGGTCGTCGTAAAGCTCGTCGGGAAGGAATACACGGAATACGCCAGCCCCATCTTCTCACGGATTGTTTGAAATAACCTTGAACTCATGCTGCCGCCGATGATGTTGGAAAGCACCGCCAGCGGGAACTGCCCGTCCGTGTCGCGCGCGAACCCCGGCAGCGTCAGGCAGATATGCACCTGCTCTACGTCTTTTTCGATGAATCGCACGCGTTTCCCGCCGGGATAGCGTTCGCTCAGCGGCGCCGCAGCGCCGCTTTGCGCCGCAATTTTGCCGAAATACGCCGTCATGGTTTTTAACAGCCGGTCTTCGTCGAAATGTCCGGCGCAGGCGACCACGATGTTCTTCGGCAGGTAGTGCGCCGTCTTATAGGCAAGCAGCGTTTCGCGCGTGAACGCGCGCACGCTCTGCTGCGTCCCGAGGATGGGCGTTGCGAGCGGCTCGCCTTCAAAAAAGGCCATGTTGGAGCCTTCGGCGGCAACGTCGTCCGGGCTGTCCTCGTTCATGAGGATTTCTTCAACGACCACGCCCTGCTCCAGCTTGAGCGCGTCGGAATCGAACGTGCTTTCAAACACGATGTCGCTGAGCATGTCCGCCGCAAGTTCGAGGTGCTCGTCGAGCACCTTCGCGTAAAAGCAGGTGCACTCCCTTGCCGTGAACGCGTTGAGATTGCCGCCCACCGCGTCCATTTCCACGGCGATCTGCTCGGCGCTCCTGCGCGCGGTGCCTTTGAACACCATGTGCTCGATCAGGTGGGACGCGCCGGCGGTCTGCGCCGTTTCGCGCACGCTCCCCGTGTCCACCCAAACGCCGACGGCGACCGAGCGGACGGCGTCCATCTGTTCATAGATCAGCCGAATCCCGTTCGGCAGCGTTGTCTGCTTGATCATGCGCCTTCTCTTTCATCGTTGCGTGCACGCGTATGCTTTGCGCGCCGCTGCACTATTGTACCACAACCCGTCCGCGCGTGCGATTACAAAATTGTAACCTTGCATGCAGGCTTACAGGAAGGGACGCGGCGTTCCCGCCGCGCCCCCGTTTTTTCGTTTTTTTGACGATTGCGTCAGTTCTTTTCCGGCGGCAGCATATCCTTGCGGGTCAGGCTGATTTTGCCGGATTTCGGGTCCACGTCGATGACGCGCACAAGCACCTGCTCGCCCATGGAGAGAACGTCTTCCACCTTCTCGACGCGCTTGTTGGCGATGCGGGAAATATGCAGCAGGCCGTCCGTGCCCGGTTTGAGGTTGATGAACGCGCCGAATTCCTTGATGCCGACGACCGTGCCGAGGTACACGTCCCCGATCTCGATTTCCTTGACGATGCCGTCGATGATGCGCTTGGCCTCCGTCGCCGCAGCCGAATCGGGCGAGGCGATATAGACCGTGCCGTCGTCCTCGATGTCGATCTTGACGCCGGTGTCGGCGATGATCTTGTTGATGACCTTGCCGCCGCTGCCGATGACTTCGCGGATTTTGTCCGGATTGATCGTAAACGTGATGATGCGCGGCGCATACGGCGAAAGCTCGGCGCGGGGTTCGCGCAGGGTTTCGGCCATTTTGTCGAGGATGAACATGCGGCCCTTGCGCGCCTGTTCAAGCGCACGGGTCAGGATTTCGCGGTTGATGCCCTTGATCTTGATGTCCATCTGGATGGCGGTGATGCCGTCCCGCGTGCCGGCGACCTTGAAGTCCATGTCGCCGAGGAAGTCCTCGAGGCCCTGGATATCGGTCAGAATGGCGATGTTGCCGGTCTCGTCGTCCTTGATGAGGCCCATCGCAACGCCCGCGACGCTCTTTTTAATCGGGACGCCCGCGTCCAGCAGCGCCAGTGTGCTTGCGCAGATGGAAGCCTGCGAGGTCGAACCGTTGGAGCTGATGACTTCGCTGACCAGGCGCATGCAGTACGGGAACTCCGCTTCGCTCGGCAGAACCGGCATGAGCGCGCGCTCCGCGAGCGCGCCGTGGCCGATTTCGCGGCGGCCGGGGCTGCGGATGGGGCGCGTTTCGCCGACGCTGTACGGCGGCATGTTGTATTGATGCATATAGCGCTTGCTCTCTTCGAGCGTGAGCCCGTCGAGCGTCTGCGATTCGCTGACCGTGCCGAGCGTGGCGATGGTCATCACCTGCGTCTGTCCGCGGGTGAACACCGCGCTGCCATGCGTGCGTGCAAGGATGCCCGCTTCGCACCAGATGGGACGGATTTCATCCTGCGCGCGCCCGTCCGGCCGGATCTTCTTGTTGATGATCTTGTCGCGCACGACTTCTTTTGTGATTGCATACAGGATTATACCGATGTCCTTTGCGGAATCGGGATATTCTTCCTTGAAAGCTTCGATCGTTTCGGCTTTGACCTGTTCGGAGCGCACTTCGCGCTCTTTGCGCTCGGTGGTGTCGAGCGACCAGACGACCTTGTCGAATGCGAACGCGCGCACCTTCTCGGTGAACGCCTCGTCCGGATGATAGATCTCCGGCACGATTTTTTCCTTGCCGATTTCCGCCTGGATTTCGGAGATGAAGGAAACGATCTGCTTGATATGCTCGTGTGCAAAGAGGATTGCGCCGAGCATTTCTTCTTCGGTGATTTCGTTTGCACCGGCTTCGACCATCATCACGGCGTCCTTGGTGCCCGCGACCGTCAGCGACAGGCGGCTTGCCTCACGCTGTGCGCAGTCGGGATTGAGCACGTATTCGCCGTCCACAAAGCCGACCGCAACGGAACCCGTCGGGCCCGCGAACGGCGCGTTGCTGATGGAGAGCGCGATCGACGAGCCGATCATCGCGAGCACGTCGGGCTGAACGTCCTGCTCGACGGAGAGCACGGTGGCGACCACCTGCACGTCGTTGTAAAATCCTTTCGGGAACAGCGGGCGCAGCGGACGGTCGATCAGACGCGACGTCAATACCGCGCGCTCCGAAGGACGGCCTTCACGCTTGATGAATCCGCCGGGGATCTTGCCGACCGAGTACATCTTTTCCTGAAACTCGATTGAAAGCGGTAAAAAGTCCACGCCGTCGCGCGGGGCTTTTGCGACCGTCGCACAGACCAGCACCGCGGTGTCGCCCATGCGGACGAGGCAGCTTCCGCCGGCCTGTTCGGCATACTTGCCGGTTTCCACGACCAGTTCGCGGCCGCCAAGCTGCATTTGGAAGGTTCTTTCCATAGTTTTTTGTTTGCTCCTTTTTCTTTATCTCTTTTCTTATTATAACCGATTTTATGTGCGCTCCGCCCGGAATTTTCCTCTCCCGCCCGGCAAACGCCGCGCGGACGCGGAGCGCCGCCTTTCCGCGCGCGAAAACCGAATTTTCGCACAGAAAGGCACAAAGCCTCGATTTCCGTAAAAAGAACGGCGGGAACAACCCCGCCGATTTCTTTTATTTGATACGGATGTTCAGGCTTGCAGCGATCGTCCTGTAACGCTCGATGTCCTTTTCCTTAAGGTAGTTGAGCAGACCCCTGCGCTGACCGACCATTTTGAGCAGTCCGCGGCGCGAATGGTGATCTTTCGGGTGCAGCTTGAGATGCTCGTTGAGGTGATTGATGCGCTCGGTAAGCAGCGCAATCTGAACCTCGGGGGAGCCGGTGTCGCCCTCGTGCAAAGCGTATTTTTCGATAATGTTCTGTTTTTCCATTTTTTTCTTCTCCTTTTTCTTTAAGCCGCAAACTGAGCGAGAGCGTCGGAGTGTCGCTTCCCCCCGGTAAACGGTCCGAAATACTTCTGTACTATAGCATATTCCGCCGCGCTTGTAAACAGCGGCGCTGCTTTTTTCTTATATTAAGAAGCGCTTTTCCCTGCGTCTTCAGCGCCTTTCGTCCGCCGCGGCAACGTCCCTTTCGATCTGCGCTTTGAGCGCGTCCACGCTGTCAAAGGTGATCTCGTCCCGGATGCGGAAGCGGAAGCCGATCTGCAGCTCCGCGCCGTAGATGTCCGCGTCGAAGCCGATCAGGTGGGTTTCAACGCTCCGCTTTTCGCCGTGCACCGTCGGGTTGACGCCGACGTTTGTCACCGCGCGGTACGCCGCGCCCTGCACGTATGCATAGCTTGCGTATACGCCGTCCGGCGGGAGGACGCGCGTTTCGTCCGGCTCGATATTGGCCGTCGGAAAGCCGATGCGCCTGCCGATGCGCTTGTTCTGCACGACCCGGCCGGAAAGCAGATACGGCCTTCCGAGCAGTTCGGCGGCCAGCTGCATTTCCCCGCGCTCGATCGTTTCGCGCACGCGCGTGCTCGAAACCGGCGCGCCGCCGAGCATGACCGGCGGCACGACCACGACGCAAAACCCTTTTTCTTCGCCGATTTGGCGCAGCGTTTCCGGCGTGCCGCGTCCGCCGTCGCCAAAGGTATAGTTATACCCCGCGACCAGCGCGCGCACGTCCCAGCGGGTCAGCAGTTCCTCCACAAACGCCTCCGGCGAAAGCACGGCGGTCTGCTTTGTGAACGGCTCGCTGACAAGCTCCTCGATTCCGAGCGAACGGATCAGTGCGTTCCGTTCGCGCATGCCCGTGAGCAGACGCACGCTGCCGCCGAGCGCTTCCATCGGATGGTTGGAAAACGTATAGGCCGCGGGAACGGCGCGAAAGCGCTTCGCCTCTTCCACGGTGCGCCTGAGCAGCGCCTTATGGCCGATATGCACGCCGTCGAACATGCCGAGCGCGACGACGGCGGGCGTGTTTCTCTCCATTTCGTCCTCACAAAAAAACAAGTTTCGTCAAGCGGCCGCCGCCGCTTTCAGACACGGCGGACTCCGTTCAGTACAGGTGCACCTTCAGCTTCAGCCGCCCGCAGGCCGCATAGCCGAGCCCCAGGAACACGCCGCCCGCGTATACGCGCAGCGCTCCGTCCGGCAGGCCGGGCACGAGCGTGTCCAGCCCGTTTTTCGCCGGCGTGAGGCGGTCCGCCGCGAGCCGCGCTTCCGGCAGGAAAGCGAGCGCCTCCTCGCAGGAGAGCAGCGTGTCAAAAAGCGTGCCGCCGCTTTTTGCCTCTTCCAGTTCGGCGATCGTGACCGACCGATCCAGCGTAAAAGGCCCGCTGCGCGCACGCAGCAAAAACGGCATATATGCAACGGTGTTCAGTTCCCCGGCAATGCTCTCGCAGAGCGAACGCACGTAAGTGCCGCGCGAGCAGACCGTTTTGAGCAGATACCGGTTTTCGCCGGTTTTGCGCAGCAGTTCGAGCGACGCAATCGTCACGCGGCGCGTCTTTGGTTCGACCGCTTCGCCCGCGCGCGCGAGGTCGTACATCTTCCGCCCGCCCACTTTGAGCGCGGAATAGACGGAGGCCGTCTGTTCCTGTTCGCCGGTGAGCCGCGGCAGCACGGCGCGCAGCTCGTCTTCCGAAACGGCGCGCGCATCGCGCGAAAGCACGCTGCCCTGCGCGTCCTGCGTGTCGGTCCTTATGCCGAACGCAATTTCAAACACATATTCCTTGTCCTTATCGACCAACAGGTCGAACAGGCGCGTCGCCCGGCCGAAACAGACCGGCAGAACGCCCGCCGCCGCGGGGTCGAGCGTGCCGAGATGCCCGGCGCGCTTTTCGGAAAAAATCCGGCGCGCATCGTACACCGCGTTGCTGGAGGTCATCCCCGGCGGTTTGAGCAGCACCACAACGCCGTCCATATCACTCGCAGTCCCCGTGCAGGAGTTTTACCGCGCGCTGCATGATCTGCTCCGCCGCTTCTTCGATCGGCGGTTCCATGGTGCAGCCCGCGGCCAGCCTGTGTCCGCCGCCGCCGAACGCGGTTGCAATCCGGCTCACGTCCGCGCAGGTTTTGCCGCGCAGGCTCACGCGGATTTTGCCGTCGCCGGCTTCCCGGAGCATCGCCGCAATCTCGACCGTGTCGATATCCCGTATGGAGTCGATAATGCCCTCGGTGTCCTCCGCCGACGCGCCGCAGCTTTCCACCTCCGCCAGGGTCAGCGCGGTCACGCCGATGCGCCCGTCTTCATACAGGCGCGCCTTCGTCACCGCCAGCGCCTGCAGCATCAGCTTGTGATACGGCACGGTGCGGAACAGCTTCCGGTTGATTTCCGGCAGGTCGATGCCCGTTTCAAGCAGTTCCGCGGCGATGCGCAGCGTGTCCGGCGTGGTATTGCTGTAAGAAAAATTGCCCGTGTCGGTCGTTACGGCCGCATACAGGCAGGAAGCGGCGTCCTGATCGACAGGCACGCCGAGCGCGGTGATTACGCCGTAGACCAGCTCGCCGGTCGCGCCCGCCTTCTGGACAAAATTGTTCGCCGCGTAGCGGTCGTTCGTGCCGTGGTGGTCGATGTTGAGCGTATCTTCCGCCGCGGCAAAGAGTGCTTCCGCCCGGCCGGTGCGCGCAAGGTCCGCGCAGTCCACGCTCACGGCCGCTTTGGCCGGTTTTGCCGCTTCGGGTGCAATCACCCGGTTGGAAAACGGCAGAAAGCGGTAGACCGCCGGGACGGGGTCTTCGCAGACGATCTGCACGCGCTTGCCCAGCGAAGTCAGCGCGCCGTAGAGCGCAAAGCAGCTGCCGAGCGTATCGCCGTCCGGCGAAACGTGCGCAATGAGCAGGAGGTCGTCGTGCGCGCCGAAAAAGCGCACCGCTTCAGCAAGCATTGGCTACTCCTCCTCTTTTTCCTTATGCAGATCGTTGAGTATTTCCGAAATATGGATGCTGTAGGCAATGGAATTGTCCAGCGTGAACTTCAGGTTCGGCACGCAGCGGATGCGCATGCGCGCGCCCAGTTCGCGCGCGATGAAGCCCGCGGCATGGTTGAGCGCCTCGACGCTCTGCACGCGGCGGGACTCCTCCTCGTCGTAAACGGAAACCTTGATTTTTGCATATTTCAGGTCTTTTGTGACCTCAACGTCCGTCAGCGTGGTCATCGGCGAAATCCGGGGGTCCTTCATCTCGCGGACGATCGCGCTGATCGTCTTTTTCACTTCTTCGTTCATCCTGTCCGAACGGAACGTTGCCACTTCGTTTTCCTCCTCCGCCGCGGCGCGCGCCATGGCGGCCGTTTTCTGTCATACGGCGCTGCCGCTTCAGGTGCGCTTGACTTCTTCCACGATGAACGCTTCGATCACGTCGTCCACGTTCAGATCGTTGAAATTCTCCACCCCGATGCCGCACTCAAAGCCCGTGAGCACTTCCTTTGCGTCGTCCTTGAAGCGCCTGAGGGAAGCGATTTTGCCTTCGTGGATGATTACGCCGTCGCGCACGACGCGTACCTGCGCGTTGCGCGTGATTTTTCCTTCGTTGACGTATGCGCCCGCGATGGTGCCCACGCCGGAGACCTTGAAGATTTCGCGCACGGTCGCACGGCCGAGGTCCGTTTCCTGGAAGACCGGCTTGAACATGCCCTGCATGGCGCTCTTTACGTCGTCGATGGCATTGTAGATCACGCGGTAGGTGCGCACGTCCACGTTTTCCTTCTCGGCCAGCGCACGCGCGCCGGAATCCGGCCGGACGTTGAACCCGATGACGATGGCGTTGGAAGCCGAGGCGAACATCACGTCCGTGCCGGTGATTGCGCCGACGCCGCCATGGATGCAGCGCACGCGCACTTCCTCGTTGCTGAGCTTTTCGAGCGCCTGCTTGACGGCCTCGACGGAGCCCTGCACGTCCGCCTTGACGATGATGTTGAGTTCTTTGAGCTCGTCTTCGGCCATCTGCGTAAACAGTTCGTCCAGCGAAACGCGGCTCTTGCTCTTGAGCTGCGCGGCTTTGATCTTGTTGCGGCGCTCTTCGGCGACCTGCTTGGAGAGTTTGTCCGCTCCGGCGACGTTGAGGATGTCCCCCGCGTCCGGCACTTCGGAAAAGCCGAGCACCTCGACCGGCGTGGACGGGCCCGCTTCGTTCACCATGCGGCCCTTGTCGTCCACCATGGCGCGCACTTTGCCGTACGCCGTGCCGGCGACGATCGTGTCCCCGCGATGCAGCGTGCCGTTCTGCACGAGCACGGTCGCGATGGGTCCGCGCCCCTTGTCCAGCTTGGCTTCGACGATCGTGCCCCTCGCCATGCGGTCCGGATTGGCCTTGAGTTCGAGCACGTCCGCCTGCAGCAGCACCATTTCAAGCAGGTTGTCCAGACCCTGATGGGTCTTTGCGGACACGGGCACGACGATGGTGTCCCCGCCCCACTCTTCGGAAACCAGTTCGTATTCGGTGAGCTGCTGTTTCACGCGGTCCGGGTCGGCCTCCGGGCGGTCCATCTTGTTGATCGCCACGACGATCGGCACGCCCGCCGCCTTGGAATGGTTGATCGCCTCTACGGTCTGCGGCATGATGCCGTCGTCCGCGGCGACGACGAGGATGACGATGTCCGTCACCTGTGCGCCGCGCGCACGCATCGAGGTAAACGCTTCGTGCCCCGGCGTGTCGATAAACGTGATCTGCCGCCCGTTGCACAAAACGGTGTATGCGCCGATGTGCTGCGTGATGCCGCCCGCTTCGCCTTCGGTCACGCTGCTGTTGCGGATTGCGTCCAGCAGCGAGGTTTTGCCGTGGTCGACATGGCCCATGATGGTGACGACCGGCGGGCGCGGCACAAGTTTTTTGGGATCGTCGAGATCGTCCGCCGCGCTGTCGGTGAGCACTTCCTCAAACGACTTTGCGATCTTCTGCTCCAGTTCGATGCCGAAATCGGATGCGATCAGCTCGCAGGTGTCGAAGTCGATCTCCTGATTGATGGTGGTCGGCATGCCGAGCAGGAACAGCTTTTTGATGATTGCCGCCGCGGGCTTGCCGATTTTTTCCGAAAGTTCTTTTACCGTTATCGTTTCCGTAGTGATCACCGCTTTCTCGATCACGACGGGTTCGGGCCTGCGGACGGGCTGTTTGCCGCCGCGCTTGGGCCTGCGGCTGCCCCTCGGGCCGTCCTCTTCCCAATTCTTTACGCTTGGCGCCGTTTCACGTGCAATCGCTTTTTTGTTTTTGCCTTTTTTCTTGTCGTTGTCGCGCTGTTTCTGATGCGCGCTCTTGTTGGGGTCAAAGTTGCTCACGCGCTCCTTCGCGCCGGACGCAGAGGCCGTCTGCGACTGTCCCGCAGGAGCCGTGCCCGTGCGCGGCGCACTGAAGCCGCCCGGCTTGGATGCTGTGCGCGGAGCCGTACCGGTACGCGGACCCTGCTGTGTGCGGGGCGCGTAGGTGGAGGTTGTCTGCCGGGGCTGGCGCGGCTGGCGGCGGAAATCCTCCGGCTGCGCAATGGTGCGCGCCTCGTAGCCGCCGGTCGTGCTCTTTTTCGCCGCCGGTTTTTCCGCAGGCGCGGGCTTTTCGGCCGGGGCCTGCGCAGCGGGCTTCTGCTCCGCCTGCGGTTCCTTGGCGGGCTTTTCCTCCGCCTTCTGCGGCTCTGCGGGAACTTCGGCGGCTTCTTCCTCGTCGTCCCTGCCGCCGGCATGGACGGCAAGGTCCTGGTCGGATTCGAGCATTTCGCGCAGACGCTCCATGCGCTCGCGCTCTTCGCGCGCTTTGCGCTCCTGCTCCTCCTTTTCCAGCAATTCGCTTTCGGAATGCCGCACCGAAACAAGCAGCTCGCCGACGGTTTCCTGCGTCAGCGTGAGCCGGTCGAGGAGTTCTGCGGCGCCGTTACGCGTTCCTTTTGCCGATTCCAGAAAATTGTTTTTTGCCATACCAGTCGTTACCCCCGCGTTATTCGCTCCCGGCGGGCTTCTGCTCCGCCGCAGCGCGTTTGATCATTTCCGCAAAATTATGGTCGGTCACCGCCGCGAGTTTGCGTCCGGGCTTGCCGATCCAGCCGCCCAGGTCCGCCACGCGGACGATTTCCGTCCCCTTCGCCGCGCAGAGCGCGCGGTATTTGTCCAGTGTGTTTTCGGAAGCCGCCGCATCGATGAGCGCCAGCTTCGCCTTTCCGGCGCGCAGGAGCTTTTCCACGGCGAAATCGCCGGAAACCAGCCTGCCCGCCTTCATTGCAAGGCCGACGGCGTTAGTCAGCCTGTCCGCCTGCTTCGGCATTTCTGCAGTCCTCCCTGAGCGTTTCATAGACCTCCGGGCCGACCTGCGTTTCCAGCGCGCGTTCGAGCGCGCGGGACTTGACGGCCTTTTCGAGGCAGGCCGTCTTTAGGCAAATGTATGCGCCGCGCCCGTTCGCGCGGCCCGTTTTGTCGACGACCACGCCGCCTTCGGGCGTGCGCACCACGCGGGTGAGCTCCTTTTTCGGCCGCATTTCGCGGCAGGACACGCACATGCGCATCGGCACCTTCTTCGCCAACGCTTACTCCTCGCTTTCGTCCGGTCCGAAGTCTTCTTCTTCCTCTTCCTCGTCGTAGATGGCGTCCATCGCCTGCTCGGCCTGCGTCTGGCTCTTGATGTCGATCTTCCAGCCGGTCAGCTTTGCGGCGAGCCGCGCGTTCTGGCCTTCCTTGCCGATCGCCAGCGAAAGCTGCGTGTCCGGCACGATGACCTTCGCGGCCTTTTCTTCTTCGTTGATGTAAACCATCAGCACCTTCGCGGGGCTCAATGCCTTGGCAATGTACACCGCGGAATCCGGGTCCCACTCGATGATGTCGATCTTTTCGTTATGCAGTTCGTTTACGATGCGCTCCACGCGCGCACCACGCTGGCCGACGCACGCGCCGACTGCGTCCACCTGCATATCGGTGGAATGCACCGCAACCTTCGTACGGAACCCCGCCTCGCGCGCGATGGACTTAATCTGCACCACGCCGCTCTGAATCTCCGGCACTTCCAACTCAAAAAGCCGTTTGACGAGCCCGGGATGCGTCCTGGAAACGAGCACCTGCGGGCCTTTGCTGTCCTTGCGCACTTCGAGCACATAGACCTTGATGCGGTCGTTGTTCTCATAAGTTTCGCCCGGGATCATCTCGTTGGGTGTGAGGATGCCGTCCGTTTTGCCGAGTTCGACATAAACGTTGCCTTTCTCCACGCGCTGCACGATTGCGGTGAGCACCTCGTTTTCCTTTTCGACGTACTCTTCGTAGATCACGCCGCGCTCCGCCTCGCGGATGCGCTGGACGACGACCTGCTTGGCCGTCTGCGCCGCGATGCGCGAAAACGCTTTGGTCTTGACTTCCTCTTCGAGGACGTCGCCCGCTTCGTAGAGCGCGTTGACGCGCTTTGCATCCTCCACCGAAATCTCGTTGACGGGATTTTCAACCTCGTCCACGACCGTTTTCGAAGCGAAAATCCTGAATTCCCCGGTGTCCGGGTCGACCTCCGCGCGTACGTTCGCCGTCGCGCCGAAGTTGCGCTTATAGGCGGACGTGAGCGCCGCCTCAATCGCCATGATCAGGACTTCCTTGCTGATGCCGCGCTCTTTTTCCAGCGCGTTCAATGCTTCGACAAACTCAATGTTCATTTGAACCTTACTCCTTAAAAATATTCCGAAGAATTCCCGTTGGCCGGCGCCGCAAAACGGCGCCTTCCTTTCATACTTAAAACACAAGCTCCGGCCGCGCCAGCGCAACGTCCTTTCGCGCCAGCGTGAGTTCGCCCTTGTCCGTGCGCAGCGTCATGCTGGTTTCGTCGAACGAAACCAACTCGCATACAAATTCCTTTTTGCCGTCCAGCGGCGCAAAAAGCTTCACTTCGATGCGCTTGCCGAGGTTGCGCGCATAGTCCGCGTCCTTTTTGAGCGGCCGGTCGAGCCCAAGCGACGACACGGAGAGGTAATACGCCTTTTCGATCGGGTCCGCCTCGTCGAGGATCGGATCGACCGTTTTGCTCACGCGTTCGCAGTCCTCTATGCTTACGCCTTCCGGCCTGTCGATATAGAGCGTGAGCACCCAGTTGCCGTATTCCTTCTGGAACTCCACGTCGCAGAGCTCAAAGCCGAGCGCCTCCACGGCCGGCCGGACCAGCTCTTCGACCCGCTGCGTCGTTTTCAAAAGCAACCCTCCGTTTTCGCGCGGCGGCCTCTGCGGCGCCGTTTTTTCCGCTTTCCGCGTAAAAATACCGCGGTCCGTAAAAAGGCCGCGCCGGCTGCCGCTGAATTGTCAACCGCGTCTGTCCCAGGATGCGAAAAAAAAGCACCCTTCAAAACGAAAGAGTGGGTTTTGCCCACTCTCCGCTTCAAGTTCAAACATCCAACAAAAGCAGTATAGCATCCCGTGCACGCGATTGCAAGGGTTATTTCGCCCGCCCTGCGCGCCCGGCGCTTATGCGTCCCCGCCCCTGCCGGATTGCTTCGGAAACGCTTTTTTAAGCTGTGTCGCCGCGTAATAGACCAAAGCAAAATAGGAAACGGCGGTCGCCGCGCCGAGGATGTAGAGGTTATACGGCTCGACCTGCAGCGAGAGGAACGAAAGCAGCGAGAGCATTACGCCGACGGCGAACAGCCCCGTTGCGATCTTGCCCGGCCAGTCCGCCATGGCCACGACGCTGCGCTTTGCCATGAACAGCCCGCCGGCGATCATCAGCCCTTCCTTCACCGCCATCAGCAGAAAAATCACGAGATACGCGCCGTCCTGTTTGCCAAGGTAAATGCAGACCAGCGCGGCCAGCGTCATCATCTTGTCCGCCAGAGGGTCGAGCAGTTTGCCGAGGTTGGTCACCCAGCCGTGCGCCCGCGCGAGCTGCCCGTCCAGCACGTCCGTAAAGAACGCAAACACGAAAACGGAAAGGGCAGGCAAATACCTGCCTGCCCGAAAGAGCCAGACGAACACGCCGACCAACACCAGCCGCAAACCGGATAAAATGTTCGGCAGTTGTCGCATTTTTACGCTCCTACGTCTTCAACGTAGAGCGTGCGCACCGCGTCTTCCGGCTCGGCCGCTTTGCGTTCGGCCGCCTCGCGCGCTTCAAAGAACTTGAGCGCGACCTGCGGGAAGAGCGCGTAGCTGAGCACGTCCTCGTCCTGACGGATGTGGTCCTTGATCTCCTCGCGGTAGTTTTCCAGCTCCGGCTTGAGCAGGTCGGCCGGACGGCAGGTGATGACCTCCTCGTCTCCGATGGCCTTCTTGCGCACTTCCTCGTTGACCGGGCCGGGCAGCTTGCCGTATTCGCCGCGCAGCAGCGCCTTGGACTCCTTGGTGAAGACCTTGTAGCGCTCGCCGTTGAGGACGTTCAAAACGGCCTGCGTGCCGACGATCTGGCTGGTCGGCGTGACCAGCGGCGGATAGCCGAAGTCCTTGCGCACGCGCGGGACTTCTTCGAGCACGTCGTAGTACTTGCCTTCGGCGTGCGCCTGCTTGAGCTGCGAAATCAGGTTGGAGAGCATGCCGCCGGGCACCTGGTAGAGCAGCGTGTTGATGTCCACGCCGAGCGCCTTGACGGAAATCGTGCCGTCCTTGAACATGCGGTCGAACACCGGGCGGAAAAACGCCGCGGCTTCGGAGAGTTTCTTGAGGTCCATGCCGGTGTCGCGCTCGGTGCCGGCCAGTGTCGCGACAAGCGGCTCGGTCGCCGGCTGCGCGGTGCCGTTGCCGAACGGGGACAGCGCGCAGTCCACGATGTCCACGCCCGCCTGCGCCGCCATGAGATACACCATGTCGCCCGTGCCGGTGGTGTTGTGCGTATGCAGGTGAATCGGCACGTCGATCTCTTTTTTCAGCCGGGTAACGAGCTTGTATGCGTCGTACGGCAGAAGCAGGTTCGCCATGTCCTTGATGCAGATGACGTCCGCGCCCATCTGGACGAGTTCCTTGGCCAGCTGGACAAAGTAGTCCTCGTTGTGCACGGGGGACACCGTGTAGCTGATGGCCGGCTCGCAGATGCCGCCGTATTTCTTGGTATAGCGGATCGCGGCTTCGAGGTTGCGCGGATCGTTGAGCGCGTCGAAGATGCGGATCACGTCGATGCCGTTTTCAATGGCCTTGCGGCAGAACTGCTCGACCACGTCGTCCGCATAATGCTTGTATCCGAGGATGTTCTGTCCGCGGAAGAGCATCTGCAGCTTGGTGTTGGGCAGCGCTTTGCGCAGCTTCCTGAGCCGCTCCCAGGGGTCTTCATTCAAAAACCGCAGGCATGCGTCGAACGTCGCGCCGCCCCAGACTTCCAGCGACCAGTACCCGAGGGAATCGAGCACTTCGCAGGCGGGGAGCATGTCCTCGGTGCGCATGCGCGTCGCAGCCTTCGACTGGTGCGCGTCACGCAGAATCGTATCGGTAATCATTAATTTCGTCATATCGTGCAAACTCCTTTACAGCGACGCGCCGCGCCGGGAATCCGGCGCGTGCGTCGTATCGGTCGTGTTATGCGAAGAGCGAAAGGAATACGCCCGCGGCAATCGCGCTGCCGATCACGCCGGCAACGTTGGGTCCCATGGCGTGCATGAGCAGGAAGTTCGTCGGGTCTTCTTCCTTGCCGACGCTCTGCGAAACGCGCGCGGCCATCGGCACTGCGGAAACGCCCGCGCTGCCGATCAGCGGGTTGAGCTTCTTCTTCGTAAACAGGTTCGTGAATTTCACCAGCAGTACGCCGCCGGCCGTGCCGCATGCAAACGCGAGCACGCCGAGGATGAGTATTGCGATGGTATTCCATTTCAGGAACGTGCTGGCCGTCGCGGTCGCGCCAACGGACAGGCCGAGGAAGATCGTGACGATGTTGATCAGTTCGTTCTGCGTGGTTTTGCTGAGGCGGTCGACCACGCCGCTTTCGCGGAAGAGGTTGCCGAGCATCAGCGAGCCGATCAGCGGCGCCGCCGACGGGAGGAGCAGAGTTACGAACGTTGCCGTAACGATCGGGAAGATAATCTTCTCGGTCTTGCTCACGCTGCGCAGCTGCGTCATGTGGATCGAACGTTCTTTTTTGCTGGTCAGCGCCTTCATGATCGGCGGCTGGATGACCGGGACCAGCGCCATATAGGAATATGCCGCGACCGCGATCGGTCCGAGCAGTTCCGGCGCGAGTTTACTGGTCACAAGGATTGCCGTGGGTCCGTCCGCGCCTCCTATAATGCCGATGGAAGCTGCGGCGTTGGCCGTGAAATTAATGCCGAGCACATTGCTCGCCCAAGACCACTGCCCGAGCAGCAGCGCGAGGATGAACGCAATGTAGATGCCGACCTGCGCTGCCGCGCCGTAGATCAGCGCGCGGGGGTTGGCGATCAACGGGCCGAAGTCCGTCATCGCACCGACGCCCATGAAGATCAGGCACGGATAGATGCCGAGCTTGACGCCGAGGTAGATATAGTCCAGAAGGCCCGCCTGCTTGGGATCGCCGAGCATTGCCCAGTCCACACCGTAGGAGACGTGCCCCGCCGCGTCGACGACTTCCTTTTTGAAGAACTCTTCGTGGAAGAGCCCCGCGCCGGGAAGGTTGGTCAGAAGGATGCCGAACGCGATCGGCAGAAGCAGCAGCGGCTCATATTTCTTTACGATCGCAAGGTATAACAGTACGCATGCGATCAGGATCATCACCAGGTTCAACGGAGAGTTGAACAGCTGGTAAAACCCCGTCGATTGCAGAAACTCCGTCATAGCGCAGCTCCCTTACTCGATCGAGCAGAGCAGCGCGCCGGTATCAACGGAAGCGCCCTTCTGCACGCTGACGCCGCGAACGGTACCCGCGACGGGCGCCGGGATATCGGTTTCCATCTTCATGGCTTCCAAAACGAAGACCGCCTGTCCGGCTTTGACCACGTCGCCGTCCTTGACCTTGACTTCGAGGATGGTGCCGGGCATCGGGCAGGTTACCTTGGTTCCGTTTGCGGACGCTGCCGCCGGCTTTGCGGCCGGTGCGGGCGCTACGGGTGCGGCTGCGGCTGCCGGTTTGGCGGCCGGAGCGGTTTTCCCGTCGATTTCCTCGACGGCTACTTCATACTGGGTCCCGTTGACGTTGACTAAGAAATTACGCATAAATACCTCCGATTATTCCTCTATGTTAATGAAAACGAAAATCTTTTTTTAACCGACGCGCTTGAGCGAAACGATCCGCAGGCCGGAAACGTCCCTGCCCATCGTCTCGGCGATGCAGGCGGAAACCGCCGCGACCAGAGCGCCGCGGTCCTGAATCGGCGCCGCTTCGGCGGATTCTTCCGCCGCGGGAACCTGCTTCTTTTCGATCGCGCGAATGACGACGCTGGAAAGCTTGACGATGTAAATTAAAACGATCAGTCCTACGAACACGGTGCCCAGACCAAGCAGCATGGTGCTGAGCCAAACCGGCATGCCAGCCATATATGTATACCTCCGTAATTTGATCAATCGGACAGAATAAAATATCCTCATCCTATCCCTTGTTCTATATATTCGACGCAATCCCTTTTGTTCCTGCCCGAATTTATAAAATAATTTACCGTTTTTTCATCTCGCCCGCAGGCAGGCCAAGCTGCGCGCGGAGCGCGGCGAGTTCTTCCTTCGTCAGTTCGCGCAGTTGCCCCGGCTTCATGTCCCCGAGCAGCACCGGCCCGAAGCGTTCCCGCTTGAGCCGCAGCGTGCGGTGTCCGACGGATTCGAGCATGCGGCGCACCTGGCGGTTCCTGCCCTCGTGGATCGTAATAAGGAAGCAAGTGTCCCCCGTCTTCGTGCGCCGTACGCGCCCGATCTTCGCCGGTGCGGTCGTGCCTTCCTCGAGGGCGACGCCCTCTTCAAGCGTCAGAGCCTGCTCCCGCGTCAGCTCGCCGTCGCAGATTGCATAATAGGTCTTTTCAACGGCGAACTTCGGGTGCGTCATGCGGTAGGCCAGATCGCCGTCGTTGGTCATGAGCAGCAGCCCTTCCGAGTTGATGTCCAGCCGTCCGACATTGTACAGCCGCGCGGGGATATTGCGCACGTATTCCTGAACGGTCCTGCGTCCCTGAGGATCGTCGGACGTGCTGACCACGCCCTTGGGCTTATAGAGCGCATAGGTGCGCACCGCCGTTTCGGCCAGCACGCGCTTGCCGTCAAACATGACTTCATCGGTCTCCGGGTCGACGCTGCAGCCGATCTGCGCCGTTTCGCCGTTGACGCGCACGCGCCCTTCTTCAATGAGCGCCTCGCTTGCACGCCGGGACGCGACGCCCGCTTCCGCAAGAAACTTCTGCAGCCGCATCATGCCCGCTCTCCCCCTTTGCGCCGGTCCCGCCTCAGCGGGAACGAGTTGCTAATTTCCACCAAATACAGTATAACTGTTTTCCACCCTTTGCGCCAATATATTTTTTGATTTGTCCGGCCAAATCAAAGGCCGCCGCGGCGTTGGCCGCGGCGGCCTGCGGCCGTCAAAAAATCCGTTTCAGGGCGTGTTCACTCTTTTTTCTGTTCGGAAAACCCTTTCCGCTTCAGCTCTCCCCAACGGCTCTTGTTTTTGCGGAAGCCGAACATCGCCTCCACCTTGTAGACGGTATTGATCTGCCGGTAGCCGAAGTTGTCCACCAGCGAATAGAAGAACAGCCGCAGCAGCTGGCCGAGGTTTGGGTACTTTTTAAAGGTGTTTTCTTCCAGCATCAGCGCGCCGACCGAAAGCACCGTTCCGTAGAGCACCGCGACGAGGAAGAACGAAAGCATGAACCAGAGGTTGACGATGCCGAGGAAAAACGAGATCGGCACGAAGAGGAAGCCGACCGTTTCGACGACCGGGCCGATGAGTTCGAAAATCCAGTAATACGGCAGGCAAACCATACCGATGCGCCCGTATTTGGGGTTGAATAGCATCTCCTTATGCCGCAGCAGACTGTCGATCAGGCCGATATGCCAGCGTTTGCGCTGTTTCTTGAGGTCCGAAAGGCGCTCCGGCGGCTGCGTCCAGCAGATCGGGTCCGGCAAGAAGCGCACGGAGTATTTCTTCTTTTTGCGGTGCATGAGTTCATGCAGTTTGACGACGAGCTCCATGTCCTCGCCGACGCAGTTGCGGGTGTAGCCGCCGGCTTCGATCACCGCCGCCTTGCTGAACGCGCCGAATGCGCCGGAGATGATGAGCAGCATGCCCATCACGTCGAATCCGATGCGGCCGGTCAGGAACGCGCGCAGATATTCCGTCGTCTGCAGCGCCACGATCGGATTTTTGGACAACCCGACTTCGGTGAGCTGGCCTTCTACGATTTCGCAGCCGCTGCCGATGCGGACGATGCCGCCGACGGCGATGCAGGTCGGGTCGCTCACAAACGAATAGATGATCTTGATCAGCGAACTCTTTTCGAGGATGGAGTCCGCGTCGATGGAGACGACCACGGGATACGCCGAAACGTTGATGCCCGCGTTGAGCGCGTCCGCCTTGCCGCCGTTTTCCTTGTCCAGCACGATCAGCCGCACGTCCTTGGCCGAGCGGTAGATCGTTTTGATCTCCTTGGTCTCCAGCGACTTTTTATACGGCTGCTGAAAAGGCAGCAGCTGGAACGCGTCGATGAGCAGCTGCAGCGTTTCGTCCTTGGAGCCGTCGTTGATCACGATGAGCTCATATTCCGGAAAGTCGAGCGAGAGCAGGTTTTTCACCGAGTCCACGATGGTTGCGGACTCGTTGTACGCCGGAACGAGCAGCGAGATCGGCACCATGTGCTCGGAGTCCAGGAACCGCCGGTAGTCGATGTAGCGCAGGGAGCGGACGTATTTGCGCAGGCCGAACGAAGCGGAAATCAGCTGGACGAGGTAGATCGTGCTCACGGCGATCACGTATGCCAGCGAGAAATAGTTGATTGCGAGGGCGATTTTATAGAGCACCGTATGCATCATGCCGCCTCCCCTGCCGCAAGCGCCCGCTTATCGAGCGCAAAGCGCATCATTTCGCGCGCATAGCGGTCTCCCGTTTCTTCCACGCGCGCAAGCAGCGCCTTCTCGTCCGGATATTCGGCGAGCGATTCAGCCGCGCGGTAACGCACCCACCACTCCCTGTCGCAGAGCAGCCCGATCAGCGGTTCAAAGTTTTCCTCCGCGCCGTAGCGCCCCAGCGCCGTCGCCACCGCAACGCGGATTTCCCAGCGCCCGTCGGCGGCGAACGCGCGTATCCGTTCGAGCGCCGGCGCATATTTGAGCTGGCCGAACGTCCGGATCGCGTCGATGCGCGCGTTGACCTGGTCGCTTTCGAGATACGGCTCGACCATCCCGGCAAGGTCCGCATAACCCCGTTCGCCGATCGTCTTGATGCATGTGCGGCGGATATACTGGTCCGCGGCGGTGTTGATTAAAACCCGGCAGAGCTTTTCGCGGTCGCCCGTGTAGGTTGCAAAGAGTTCTTCGAGCGTGCGGAACGAAAGCAGCGAAGCGACGGTGCTGTCCCGGCAGATGGCGACCAGTTCCTTTTCCGCGCCCAGCAGGCAGAGGGAAAGCATGCCGATATGCTGCATCTGCGTGGTCGCGCGGTAGCAGTAAATCTGCGTGATTACGTCCGGCACATACTGCCGTAAATCGAGCGTGCCGACGAGCTTTATAACGAGTATAATCGCGTCCACGCCGCCGCCGGCAAACTGCTTTTTCAGAAACTTGCCGTACCATTCGCCGCCGACTTCGCGCGCAAGCGCCTGCTTTTCCGCTTCGCCGAGCTCATCCGCCGTTTCGGATATGACCTGCAGCCCGCGCAGGGAGCGAATCCCCGCGATGTCGGAAATCGAGTCGGTCTCGCCTTCAGGATCGACCATGTCGTAGAGCTTGCTGCGGATGCGCTCCGCGCTCGCTTCCTCGGAAATCAGGCAAAGCAGCTGTTCGCGCATTTTCTGAATCCGCCTGCCGTGCGCGGCGCTCGTGAAATGCAGCGCGAGCAGCAGAAGCGTAAACAGCACGAGGAATCCCGCCATAATAATAATCAGCCAGTTTACAACCGATTGAACGATAACCAAGCAGCCTCGCCCTCCCTCAAAATCGATCTGTCCCGTCAGCCGACGTTTGCAAAATAGTCCTGCACGATATAATAGCTCTTTTTGAGCCGCTCGTGGTACGTCGGCAGGTCCCATTCCTCCCAGTCGTATTCACCGAACGGCACGCTGTTCGTCCCCGCCGCCCGGAACACGCCGAATGCGAACGATTCAATTGTTTCGCCCGTGACCGCGCCGGTGACGTTCCAGTCCGCAATGATGTTTTTCGTGCCCGGGTCGCGCACGTTGAACAGCAGCCACGGGATGCGGATTTCAACGAACCCGCCGCCTGCGTAAAAGTCCGACAACGAATCGTATGCTTCACTGGCCGGATCGGAAACGCCGTAATGCAGCGCGCCCGCGTCGAACGCCGAAAACGGCACGGTCTCGCCCGTCTCGGGCAGCACGAGCTGCCGGCTCATCGCGGCGGATATGACGGTAAACGTGCCGGAATCCTTGTCGAACTGGTGTTCGATGGGCTCGACGAGCTTGTTCTGCACGGCATACTGATACTGGAACACGTCGTAATACGGATCGACCAGCATCACGCTGTTTTCCTCGCCGTCCACGACGATCAGAAAGTCCGCCGCCCGCTCGAACGAACGCCCGTCATACGCAGTGTTGCCCTGCCCGCCAATCGTGTCCACGGCGATGTAATACGGTCCGCCCGAAAGGCCGCCGCCCGTCTGGAGCAGCAAGTAAACATACGCTTCGTCGCTCACGACCGACAGGGTCATATCGTCGTTGGCGGTCACGGCGCTCTTTGCGTTCCATTCGTCCGCGCTGCCGTCGAGAAGCACCGCCGTCGTCTCGCCTGGATCGAACGAGAGCAGCCCGAAGGTCTTCTCCGGGCTCTCCACGCTGAACCAGTACGGCCTGCGCTCGGCCTCCTCCTGCTCGCTTGTATTCCAGGTGCGCTTAAACCATTCGTCCTGCCAGGAGAAGATCAGCCCGCCCATGCAGCCGGTATCGGTGATATCGGTCATCAAGGAAACGAGCATTTCGCCCTGCGCGGTCTCCTCCACGTGTCCCTGATTGAAGCCGGAGATCACGTTTTCGTGCGTTTCGCCGCGCGAAGTCGGGATTCCGAACTCCGCAATCAGCACGGGCATGGTGTGGTAATCCGTCAGTTCACTCAGGTATGCGCGGTAGGTATTCGGGTTTTCCGCGTCGATGTATTTCGATTCGTAGCTGAAAAAGTCCGGATAGTACGGATAAACATGGTAGGAGGCGAAAAATCCCGCCTCAAATGAATCGGTCGCCTTGATGTGCTCGGCGTCGACGCTCACCGCGTCCTCCATTTCCGGGCTCGGCTCGCCGGGATGCTCCAGCGGGTCGGTCGTCACCCAGTTGGTGAACGCCACCGGCCGCTGCGTGCCGTAATATTCGGTTTCGTAGCCGATGAGCAGGTTCTGCGCTTCGGCGAGAAACACTTCGAACGGGGAAGCGTCCTCGGTATAGACGTACTCGCCCGTAAAGGAAACGCGCTCCGGGTTCTTTTCGTTGGTACCGATGACGAAGTCTGCGCTGAACTCGATGCCCGGCAGATAGCCGATCACATACGGCGAAACGTCGCTCGTGTATATGCCGCCCGCGTTGCCGGGCAGTTTTTCGATCACGGCGTTTCCGTGCACGGCGTCCACGGCGTTTTTCAGGTCGCTGTGGAAGATGTCCTGCAGTTCGCCGCCGTTGCAGTATGCGTCGGAATACTCGGTGATGAGGTCCTCGTTCATATAGATGCCCTGAAGCAGGTAAAGCGGGCTTTCGGCGCTTTGGTTGTATTCCAGCAGCGCGTCGTAAAACGCGGGCATCTGGGTCACGTACACGCGGATGGTGTTTGCGTTCATTTCGCCGATCCATCCGAACCAGCGCAGATAGTCGGACTCCTCAATGCCGAATTCGCCGGGCCAGTAGCCCGGTTTTGCCGCGCCGATGTTCACGCCTTTGATCAGAAACGGCTCGAACTCGCCGGATGTATTCCGGATTTGGAAGGATTTGCCCTCCACGCGCGTAAGCAGCTTTTCCGGTTCGGGCGTGGCCGTCGGCACGGCGGTTTCCGCCGGTTCGGCTCCTTCCCCGCTCTGTGCGGCATCCTGCGTGTCCGGCTCCGCCGCCTGCCCGGCGCAGCCGGTCAGAACCACCAATGCGAGCAGCGCGGCCAGCGTTGCAATCCAGAGCCTTTTACATGAATGAAGCCTCATATCCCGTCGCTTTCCCTTGCGGCCGCGCAGGGGGAAAGCCCGCGCCGCCGTTTGCTTCTGTTACAGATAGTATACGATGTGCGTTTGTTCCCGGTCAACCGGAATTACAGCCCGTCCGGCGAAAAAAAGTACGATAAAACAGACCCGCTTTCGCGCGCCTGCATGGCGGCGTTACGCCGCGCTCAGAATCTTTCCCGCACGACGAGTTCCAGGTTCGGGTTCTCGCCCGTCATGGACGAAAGCGCGGACAAAAGCTTCGTGCCGTATGCGCCGAGGCTTTTTTTCATCGCGCCCGCGTGAAACAGGACGATCACCGTCGGCTCCGCGACGTCGCCGAGGCAGTCGCAGAGCGCGTCCAGATTGCGCCCGTACCAGCGCGGGAGTTTCAGTTTTTTGCTCAGGTGGGCGTGTGCGTGCGCGCGCGTGCTCATCTTTCTGCCGTTGAGAATGACCCGCCGTTTCCGTTTCGGCATGTGTCTTTCCTCCTTATATTACGGCGTCCCGTATAGCAGCGAGAACGACTCGTAGTGATCGTCCGTATAATAGATCAGCCCGTCGTTTGAATAGACGATGCGCTTTGCGCCGCGCGAATCCGCGTGCAGCGTATCGATGTCGCATTCGTAATAGGAGCGGCCCGCGGCCTCCGGCAGCAGCCCTTCGTAGTTGCCGAACGAATCCCCGCCGATGCAGCGGCCGTATGCGTATTCGTCCAGTCCGCCGCCTTCCCAGCCGAGGGTGCGCGCCTGTGCTTTTGTGATGAAGTTTTCCGGCAGCGCGCCGTACTGTGCAAGGTACGCCGAAACGTCCTCCTTGCTCGTGTACGATCCCTGTTCGTCCGGCGCGGTTTCGCTTTGCGCCGCCGGCGCGGCCGTTTCGTCCGCGGAGGCGGAAACCGCGTCCTCCGGTTCCGGCGTACCGAGCGAAGCAAGCGAGCTCGCCGGTCCCGCCGCGTTCTGCGCCCCCTCGGCGGTCTCCCCGCGCAAAAACCAGAGCGCAAGAAGCGCCGCAAGTATGATCAGGATGATGGCAAGCGTGCGTTTTTTCAAAAGAGAATCCCCCTCCGCTTCGTTCCCGCCGGTGCGCTCAGTCGATCATGGTCGCGTGATACAGCTTTTCGTACAGTCCGCCGCTGTGCAGCAGTTCTTCGTGCGTGCCGCGCTCGCGGATGCCCTGCTCGTCCAGCACGACGATTTCGTCCGCGTGCTTGACGGTGGAGAGCCGGTGCGCGATCACAAGCGTGGTGCGCCCGACGGAAAGCTCCTCGAACGCATGCTGGATGTCGTGTTCGGTAACGGTGTCCAGCGCGCTGGTCGCCTCGTCCAGAATCAGGATGCGCGGGTTCTTGAGGAACAGCCGCGCGATGGAAACGCGCTGCTTCTGCCCGCCGCTGAGCATGAGTCCCCGCTCGCCGACCTCGGTTTCGTAGCCGTTCGGGAAGAGCATGATTTCGTCGTGGATATGCGCGCGCTTGGCCGCTTCCACGACTTCCTCGTCCGTTGCGTCGATGCGCCCGTAGCGAATGTTTTCGAGCACGCTGCTGGCAAAGAGGAACACGTCCTGCTGAACGATTCCGACGTTCTGGCGCAGCGAACGCAGCGTGATGTCGCGGATGTCCGTCCCGTCGATGGTAATCGACCCTTCCCGCAGTTCGTAAAACCGCGGAATCAGGTGGCAGAGCGTTGTTTTGCCGCCGCCGGACGGGCCGACCAGCGCGAGCGTCCTGCCCGCCGGGATATCGAGGTTGATATGCGAAAGAACGCTCCTGCCGCTTTCGTAGGCGAACGTAACGTCGGCAAAGCGGATGTCGCCTTTAACGTTTTCAATCGGTTTCGCGCCCGGGCGGTCCTTGATGTCCGGCTCGATGTCCATGATTTCGCAGAAACGCGAAAAGCCCGCCATGCCGAGGATATACTGCTCGGTGAAGCTCGCAAGGCGCTTGAGCGGCTGCACGAACGCGGCGATATAGAGCGTGAACGTGATCAGCAGCACCGGATCGAGGCTGCTGCGGTAGATCAGATATCCGCCGAGCGCAAGCACGACCAGGTTGAACATGGCGATAAAAAACTCCATTCCACTGTTGAAAAACGCCATGTATCGGTAAAAGCTGTCCTTTGCGTGCACGAAATTCCGGTTGCCGGTGTCGAACTTGGCCAGTTCGTGCTCCTCGTTGGTGAACGCCTTGGCCACGCGCGCGCCGGAAATGGAAGACTCGATGCTCGCGTTGATCTCGGCCACCCGCGCCTTGACGGAAAGCGACGCGCGGCGCATCTTGAGCCGGATTTTCATCACGTAAAAGATGCCGACCGGCACGATGCACAAAAGCGCCAGCGCCAGCCGCCACTCCAGCACCGCCATGCAAATGAACGCGCCGGTGAGCGTCGTGATGGAAATGAGCACGTCCTCCGGGCCGTGATGCGCCAGTTCGGTGATGTCGAACAGGTCGGTGGTCAGCCGGGACATGAGCTTGCCGGTGCGCACCTTGTCGAAAAAGCTGAACGAAAGCTCCTGCACGTGCGAAAAGATGTCCTTACGGATATCCGCCTCCATGTATACGCCGAGCTTGTGTCCCCAGTAGTTGACGACGAACAGCAGCAGCGAACGGACGACGTATGCAAAAAACGCGCCGACGATCAGCCACACGAACACGCGCACCAGCGCCGCGTTGGCCGCCATTTCCGGCAGGAGCGTGCGCAGGATATACTGTGTGAGCATCGGGTAGGCGACGTCGACCGCGGAGATCACGAACGCGCAGGAGAGATCGAGGATTAAAAGTCCCTTATGCGGCCTATAATAAGAAAGAAAGCGTTTTACCTGATTCATGCCCACATAGTAACACAAAGCGGGATTTTGAATCAACAGCGCCCGTGCACAAAAAAACGCACCTCGTCGAAATATCCCGCCGAAAGCTCGCATAAGCTTGTTTTTCCTTTGCGCGCACCGGCGCGGCGCGGTTGAAAATACGCGCGGGATCGGTTAGTCTTTCAGCAGGACCGCTCAAGCGTTTTGCAGGAAACGGAGGTTTTTTTGGAATGGAACGCGTTTTTCACACCATCGGCCCAATCGTTTCGCCGGACAGCGAAATCCTGATCCTCGGCACGATGCCGTCGCCGAAGTCGCGCGAGACCGCATTTTATTATGCGCACCCGCAAAACCGTTTCTGGCCTGCGCTCGCGCTGGTTTACGGCGAAAAAGCGCCTCAAACAATCGCCGAAAAGACGGCGCTGATTCTGCGCCGCCGCCTTGCGCTCTGGGACGTGCTCCAAAGCTGCGACATAACCGGCGCGAGCGACGCAAGCATCAAAAACCCGGTCGCAAACGACGTCGGTTCGCTGATTAACGACACAAGCATCCGGCGCGTGCTCTGCACGGGCAGGACCGCGGCGCGGCTCTATCAGAAGCTGCTCGAAGACTCGACCGGCATCCACTGCGAAACGCTGCCTTCGCCCAGCGCGGCCAACGCGCGCATGTCGCTCGACCGGCTCGCCGCGGCGTACGCAAGGGCGCTGCTCGGCTAATTCTTGAAAACTGATTTTCGATGGCGCGGAGCGCGTTAAAATGCGCTCTTTTTGCCGCCGCGCCGCCACCCGCTTGCCGGATGCGTCCGCTCTGTGCTTTGGGGGATTAAAAAGCTTTCGTTTTCCAGCTTCCAAAGCGCCATTTCCGGTTGAGAAAATATGAACAATTTGTTATGATACCAGCATGGACCATATGCTTGACCGCGTCTATGCGGCTTTAAAAAATTTACATATTAAGTGCAACGTGCCGCTTTCCACGCTGACCAGCTTTCGCATCGGCGGGCCGGCGGCCATCGTTCTGCGCCCGCGCGGCGCAGAGGACGTCCGCCGCGCGATCCAGGCCTGCAGTCAGTTCGGCTGTCCTTACTGCGTGCTCGGCAACGGCACAAACGTGCTCGCGCCGGACGCGGGCTACCCCGGCGTCATCATCCGCATCGACACGCCGCTCACGCCGCCGCTGTTTGTCGACAGCGCCGTAACCAGCGCCGCGGGCACGTCGCTTTCCGTTCTTTCGCGCGAATCCGTTGCCAACGGCCTGATGGGGATGGAATCGCTTTCCGGCATTCCGGGCACGGTCGGCGGCGCGGTCGCGATGAACGCGGGCGCATACGGCGCGGAAATACGGCATATCATTCAGAGCGTGCGCGTGCTGCGTGACGGGCACGTGCTGGACATCGACACCAAAAAATCCGACTTCGGCAACCGCACGAGCAAATACTCCGCGCCGGGCGTGATCGTACTTTCGGCGACGTTTGCGCTCGAACCCGACGACGGCGGCGCAAAGAAGCGCATGCTCGAAGCCAACCGCCAGCGCAAGCAGAAGCAGCCGCTTTCCCTGCCCAGCGCAGGCAGCGTGTTCAAACGTCCGAAGGGACGCTTTGCGGGCGCGCTGATTGAGAACTGCGGGCTCAAGGGATACTCCGTCGGCGGCGCGCAGGTCAGTCCCCTGCACGCGGGCTTCATCGTCAATAACGGCGGCGCAACCGAGCGGGACGTGCTGGAGCTGATTTCAGTCATCCAGCGGCGCGTGTTCGACGAAACGGGCGTGCGCCTCGAGCGCGAAATTAAACTGCTCTCCGAACTGTAAAAAATCAACGAATCCCGGTCCGGGCGGCTGCGTGTTCCGTCCCGGCCGCACAAGAGGTCTTTTTTCATGTATCTTCTGATCGTTACGGGTCTTTCCGGCGCAGGCAAATCGCTCGCGCTGCGCTGTCTGGAAGAGCAGGGTTACTTCTGCGTGGACAACCTGCCTTCGTCAATGCTGCACGAGTTCGTTTCCCTCTGCATGAACGCAACCCCCGTCGTTGAAAAGGCGGCCGTCACGGTCGACAGCCGCGAGAGCCTGCTTTCGCACAGCGCGGCTTCCATCGCCGAGGCGTTCGACGCGCTCGACACGCCGTATGAAATCCTGTTTCTCGACGCGCGGGACGACGTTTTGCGCAAACGCTACAACGAGGTGCGCCGCCGCCATCCGCTCGGCGAAGCGGGCGACGCGACGACCGGCGTCAAGCGCGAGCGGGTGTTCCTGCAGCCGCTGCGCAACCGCGCGAACTATATCCTCGACACCAGCGACGTAAAGCCGCAGAACTTTCCCGGGTTGATCGCCAAGGTGCTGCCGGAATACGAAAGCAAGGATGTTACACTGCTGTTTTGCAGTTTCGGCTACAAACGCGGCGTGCCGGTGGACGCGGATTTCGTCCTGGACATGCGCTTTATGCCGAACCCCTTTTACTTCAGCGAATACCGCCCGCTTTCCGGCGTGGACAAGAAAGTGCGCGATTTCGTGCTCTCGCAGAAATACGTGCCGGAGTTTTTGGACGCAATCGAGCAGATGCTCGTAAAGATGCTCCCGCTCTATCTCGAGCAGAACAAGCATATCCTGCGCGTGTGCTTCGGCTGCACCGGCGGGCGGCACCGTTCGGTCGCCGCCGCGGAGGAAATGGCAAAGCGGTTCGTCGCGCGCGGCATGAGCGTGCGCGTGTACCACCGCGACCTGGACAGCGAAGCCGCAGACATTAAAGAGCGGTTTGAAAACACGTAACCCCCCCTGCCGGCGACCGGCGCACCGGTTTTTCCCGGCGCGGGCCGCGCGAAACGGAGCAAACAAATGTCGTTTTCGAGCAAAGCAAAGGAAGACCTCGTGCGGACGCGCGTCCGCACGAAGGCCGCGCGGCTTGCGCAGCTTTCCGGCCTGACGCTGACCTGCGGCGCGCTGTACGTCGGCCGCGGGCGCGGCGCGGCATACACGAGCGAAACGCTCGCCGTCGGAAAAGAGATCGTCTCCCTCGCCGCTTCGCTCTATGAACTGGAATCCGTCATCGAGCTCAGCGAGCGCGAACGGCGGCGGCCGCTGACGCTCGTCACGCTTTCGGGCACGGACGCGCAGCGGCTTTTGACCGACACAGGGCTGCTCATCCCGGCGGAAGGCGGTTTCCGCCTCGGCGGCGCGGCGCCGGAAACGCTGTTTTCCGGCGAAGAAGCAAAACGCGCGTTTTTGCGCGGGGCATTCCTCGGCAGCGGCTCATGCGCCGACCCGCACCGCGGATACCACCTCGAAATCGTGACGCGCACGCAGGCGCTCTCGACGCAGATCTGCGCGCTGATTGCGCCGTTCGGCCCCGCGGCGAAAACCATGCGCCGCAAGGAGCGTTTTGTCGTGTATCTCAAAGGCGAGGACGTTTCCGGCTTCCTCGCGCTCATCGGCGCAAGCGCCTCCGCGCTGGAGTTTGAGAACGTGCGCGCGGAACGGGACTTTCGCAACTATGTCAACCGCACCACCAACTGCGACACGGCCAACATCGGCAAAACCGTCAACGCCTCCGCGCTCCAGCGCCGGGCAATCGACCTCATCGAAGAACACATGGGCTTAAGCCGCCTGCCCGCGCCGCTCTACGAAGCGGCGATGCTCCGTCTGAACCATCCGGACGCGACGCTGCAGGAGCTCGCGGACATGGCGGAAATCGGCAAAAGCGGCATGAACCACCGCCTTACAAGGCTGGTCCGCATCGCAAGGGAGATTCAGCATGAGTGAATTTACGCATCTGCACGTACATACGCAATACAGCCTGCTCGACGGGGCGGCGCGCATACCGGATTTGGTAAAGCGCGCAAAGACGCTCGGCCAAAAATCGCTGGCGGTGACCGATCACGGCGTTATGTACGGCGTGATCGACTTTTATAAAGCCTGCCAAAAGGAAGGTATAAAGCCTATCATCGGCATGGAGACCTATGTCGCCCCGCGCTCCATGCGCGACCGCGAAGGCTCGCAGGACCGCGAATACGCGCACCTGATTTTGCTCTGCAAAAACCAAACCGGCTATCAAAACCTCATGTATCTTTCCAGCGAGGCGTTTCTGCACGGCTTTTACTATAAGCCGCGCATCGATTACGACCTTTTGAGCGAGCATGCCGAAGGGCTGATCTGCCTTTCCGCGTGTCTCGCCGGGGACATCCCGCAGCTGCTGCTCGCCGGGCGCTATAACGACGCGCTCGCGCTGGCAAAGCGCCTGCAGGGCATGTTCGGCGAGGACTTTTACATCGAGCTGCAGGACCACGGCATCCCGGAGCAAAAGCAGGTTTTGCCGGGGTTAAGGCGCATCGCCGCCGACATCGGCGCAAAGTGCGTCGCCACCAACGACGTGCACTATGTCGAAGCCGGGGACGCGGAAGCGCAGGACGTGCTGCTCTGCATCCAGACCCAGCGCTTTGTGGACGAAACGGACCGCATGCGCATGCAGGGGCATCAGTTTTACCTCAAGTCCGCGGAAGAAATGCTCGCCGCCCTGCCGGAGGACGCCGAAGCGCTCGCCAACACGGCGGAAGTCGCCGAAAAATGCAATCTCGAAATTGAATTCGGCAAGCACTGGATGCCCGCGTTCACCGCGCCGGACGGCATGGAAAACGCCGCATACCTGAGGAAGCTCACAGCCGAAGGCATGGAAAAAAAGCTCCCGCAGGCGGACGAACCCGCGAGAAAGCGGCTCGAATACGAACTCGGCGTGATCGAGCAGATGGGCTTTGTGGACTACTTCCTCATCGTTTGGGATTTTATTCACTACGCCAAGGTCAACGGCATCATGGTCGGCCCCGGCCGCGGCAGCGGCGCGGGCAGCCTCGTTGCGTACTGCCTGGACATCACCGACGTCGACCCGCTCAAATATAACCTGCTGTTCGAGCGCTTCCTGAACCCGGAGCGCATCAGCATGCCGGACTTCGACATCGACTTTTGTTACGAGCGCCGGCAGGAGGTCATCGACTACGTTGCGCGCAAATACGGCGACGGGCACGTCAGCCAGATCATCACTTTCGGCACCATGGCCGCGCGGGCGGTCATTCGGGACGTCGGCCGCGTGCTGCGCGTGCCGTATGCGGACGTGGACCGGCTCTCCAAAATGGTGCCTGCCGAGCTGAACATGACGCTCGAACGCGCGCTGTCGATCTCGCCGGAGCTTAAAGCCCTCTACGAATCCGATCCGGGCATCCAGCGCATCATCGACCTTTCGCTCAAGCTCGAAGGTCTCCCCCGCCACAGCTCGACGCACGCGGCGGGCGTTGTAATCTCCAGCGTGCCGATCGTGGAGGTCGTGCCGCTGCAGGTCAACGACGCGGTGATCACCACGCAGTTCCCGATGACCACGCTCGAAGAACTCGGCCTGCTGAAGATGGACTTTCTCGGCCTGCGCACGCTCACGGTCATACGGGACACGCTCTCGTTCATCGCCGAAGTCGGGCGGGACGTGCCGGACCTCGAGCGCATGCCGTTTACCGACCCGGAAGTTTACCGCATGATCGCCTCGGGCGACACGGACGGCGTATTCCAGCTTGAATCCGGCGGCATGCGGCAGTTTTTAAAGCAGCTCCAGCCGGACTGTTTCGAGGACCTCGTCGCGGGCATTTCGCTCTACCGTCCCGGCCCGATGGACCAGATCCCGCGCTATGTCAAGGGCAAGCACGACCCAAAGAGCGTCGTATACGAACACCCGCTGCTCGAACCCATCCTCAAAACAACCTACGGCTGCATGGTCTATCAGGAGCAGGTCATGGAGATCGTCCGCACGCTTGCAGGCTATTCCTATGGCCGCAGCGACCTTGTGCGCCGCGCCATGGCGAAAAAGAAGCACGCCGTGATGGCGAAGGAACGCGAATATTTCATCCACGGCACCGACGGCGTGGTCGGCGCAGTCGCAAACGGCGTGCCGGAAGCCGTCGCAAACAAAATCTTCGACGAAATGATGGACTTTGCGTCCTACGCGTTCAATAAATCCCACGCGGCGGCGTACGCGGTGCTCGCCTACCGTACGGCCTACCTCAAGCACTATTACCCGGTGGAGTTCCTCACCGCGCTGATCAACAGTTTTTTAGGCTCGTTCGACAAGGTCGCCGAATATGTCTACTGCGCGCGCCGCAATAACATCGAGGTGCTTTCGCCGGACGTGAACCATTCCCGCGCGCGCTTCTCCGTTGAAAACGGCGCAATCCGCTTCGGCCTGTCCGCGGTGAAAAACGTCGGCGGCGCGGCCATGGAGGCGATGGTCGCCGAACGCACGGAAAACGGACCGTTTAAGAACTTTTTCGATTTCTGTGACCGCGTGGACGGGCTGAACAAGCGCATGCTCGAAGGGCTGATTTTCGCGGGTTGTTTCGACGGCATGGGCGGCACGCGCGCGCAGTATATCGCCGTGCACGACCGCGCGCTCGACGCCGCGCAGGCGGCACGCAAGTCCCGCGAGACCGGCCAGCTTTCGCTGTTCGACATGGACGACGCCAGCGGCGCGCTTGAAAGCGCGCAGATTCCCCTGCCGGACGCGCCGGACTGGAGCCACCAGATCACGCTTGCAAAGGAGCGCGAATCGACGGGGCTCTACCTCTCCGGCCACCCGCTGGACAACTTCACGGCGCAGCTGGACAAACTGCCGTTTTCCATTCTGGACCTCATGGAAGCGGACGGCACAGGCGCCGTTCAGGACGGCGCGTCGCTCACCGTCGGCGGGCTTTTGACCCAGTGCCGCCAGAAACCGACGCGCGCTGGAACGGGGTTGGTCGGCTATGCGGTGCTCGAAGGAATTACCGGCCGCGTGGAAACGGTGCTTTTCCCGCGGACGCTCCAGCAGGTGGGAGATCTGTTTTCCGACGACATGCCCGTGCTGGTCAAAGGCCGCCTCAACATCCGCGAAGACCGCGCAAACTCCCTGCTCGTCGACCAGATGACCTCGCTGCGCGAGGCCGGGCGCAGCGTCTACATCAAGTTCCCGACGCTCGACGCAAAAACCGCAAGTGAAGTCTGTGAATTTCTGCGGCCGTTCCACGGGAACACGCCGGTTGTGCTCTTCGACGCGTCAAAGCGCATTGCAAAGGGCGTGCCTGAAAAATATTATGTGACCGCGGACAACGATTTTCTGTCCGAGGCGCGAAAGCTCTACGGCGCGGAGTCCGTCGTGCTCAAATAGCGCGTTCCCCCGCCCGTTTCCTCTGTTTTCAAACGATCGATATTTTGCTCGCGCGGCGCTCCGCGCGGAAAGGACGCTGCCGGTATGGCGCAATATTCCAAAACTCCCGTTTCCAAAAACGACGACCTCACCCTGCAGGTAACAGCTCTGACCAACGAAGGCCAGGGCGTTGCGCGCGTGGAAAACTTCGCCGTGTTCGTGCCCGGCGCGCTGCCCGGAGAGACCGTCAGCGCACATATCATCAAAGTCACCGCGTCTTACGCCGTGGCGAAAATTCTCGATTTCGTGACCGTTTCGCCCGACCGCACCGATCCGGGCTGCCCCGTTTACGCGCAGTGCGGCGGCTGCACGCTGCGGCATCTGCACTACGCCGCCCAGCTTGAGCAAAAACGCCTTTGGGTCGGCGACGCGCTCTCCCGCCTCGGCGGCTTTTCCGATGTGAGCGTGCAGCCTGTTGCCGGCATGGAAACCCCTTCGCGCTATCGCAACAAGGGCAGCTTCCCCTTCGGCACGGCGGGCAACGCCGTCGTATTCGGCTTTTATGCGGCGCGCAGCCATGTGCTCGTGCCGCTGGCGGACTGTCCCATTCAGGACGAACGCGTCGTGGAATGCGCCGAGCGCGTCTGCGCCTGGGCGAACGAATGCCGCATCCCCGTTTACGATGAAAAGACCGGCAAAGGACAGCTTCGTCACGTCGTCGTGCGCACGAACGCGGACGGCGCGCGCATGGTGACTGTCGTGACGCGCGGCCCTCTGCGGCGCAGGGACGAGCTGTTCGGCTTGCTCGGCGACTGCGAGAGCGTTTGGCACAACGAAAATCCGAAGAATACAAACGTGATTTTCGGCGAACTCTTCACGCTGCTTTTCGGAAAACCGGCGCTGATCGAGACCATCGGCGACAAGCGCTTTTCCGTCGGTCCGCAGTCGTTTCTGCAGGTCAACCGCAAGCAGACGCAGGTCCTTTACGAAGCCGCCGCGTCGCTGCTGGCCGCCGAACCGGACGAGACGATCGTGGACGCATACTGTGGCGTCGGCACGATTTCGCTCTTTCTTGCGGGCGGCTGCAAACAAGTGATCGGCGTCGAGCAGGTCGCCGCCGCAGTCGAGGACGCAGAGCGCAACGCCGTGCTCAACGGCGTGACGAACGCATCCTTCATCACCGGCGAGGTGGAATCGGTCCTGCCCCGGCTCGTCGCCGAACAGACGAAAATCGACGCGCTGGTGCTCGACCCGCCGCGCAAAGGCTGCGGCGAAGCGGCGCTGAAGGCGATCGCGCAGAGCGGCGCGAACCGCGTCGTCTACGTTTCCTGCAACCCCGCGACGCTCGCGCGCGACTGCAAGTTCCTCGCCGGACGCGGCTTTTCACTCGCCGCCGTCCAGCCGGTCGATATGTTCCCGCATACGTGCCACGTTGAGACGGTGTGCCTGCTAGTAAAAAACAGCCGGTCCTAAAAGCGCATAATCAAGGGGTGCCGACTATAAAGTTTATGTGGCGATTAGACGAACTGATTGGCCTTCACGACGTCAGTTTTGTCTGCTCAGGGCACGCTGCAGGCGCGGCGCTTTTAACGCGCAAGCAAGGAGTTTTGCGGCGGCAACGCGACCGGTTTCGGTTCCGTTGCGGTTTCTTCCGGCTATTACGCGGCCTGCAAAGCCCAAAAGTTCCCGCTCTCGTTCATCCAAAAAGCAGGAAAGCCGTAAACTGGCAGGCACGCGGATTGCAAACCCATCCTTGCTTTTTTGATTTAACTGCCATAACAAATCTTCACCGGGCTGTTCCGGTTTTATCGGCGTATCTGTCTGGCTGTTTTTTAACAATCACGAATAGAAAATTCAATGAATTTCACGGGCACCGGTTGGCCTGCAGAACTATTGCTGTTATAATTGAACTTGTATGGCTGGTAAATTCTTGGATTGCAGGCAAGTTTCCAGCAAAATAGCAAGGGGGTAACAAAATGAAATGTCCAAAATGCGGAACAGATGCAACAGGTAAGTTTTGTCCGAATTGCGGCGCGCCTTTAGGTGAACAATCAATCGGGCAGACGGATGCCGTCCCGCCCGGCAAAAAAAAGAAACCTATCTATAAGCGAGTATGGTTTTGGATTCTTGCGGTTTTAGTCGTGCTCTCCGTAGCAATCGGGAGCTGTAATAAAAAAACACAATCGTCCGAAGCATCGGAACCGATGCAGACCGGCGCACAGGCAGACGAAGCCAATCCTGCGACTGAAGCGCCGGACAGTGCCGCCAGTACGGACAATACTGCCACTGCTAAAACAAATACCGATGCAACCGCTGATATTACCGTCGACGAACAAGTTGTATTTGATCAGGATGGAATTCGGATTACCATAAAAGAGCTGGATACAGAAGACTCGTTTTTCGGACCCGCTTTAAAAGTTCTGGTCGAAAACGGCAGTTCTGAAAATATAACGGTGCAAGTGCGCAATGTTTCCATCAACGACATTGTGGTAGAAAGCACGTTTTCCTGTGACGTGGCAAGCGGGAAAATGGCAAATGACGAGATCATGTTTATGTCCTCCTCGCTGGAAGCCGCCAATGTGGAAATCATCAAAAACTTTGAATTTTGCTTCCACATCTTCGATTCTGAGAGTTGGGAAACAATTATCGATTCCCAGCCGATCATTGTTGAAACGAGCGCAGACCCTGCATATATACAGGACGTTGATGACAGCGGTACTGTGGTGCTGGATCAGGACGGCATAAAGCTTGTCGTTAAGAATCTGGACGTCACCGGCAGCTATTGGGGCGCGGACTTGTACGTTTACGTGGAAAATAACTCGCAGAACGATATTACAATTCAAACACGGGACGTTTCCGTCAATGGGTTTATGGTCGATCCCATTTTCTCCTGTGATGTGCCAATGGGGAAAAAAGCATTTGATTCCATTTCTTTCATGCAAAGTGATCTGGAAGACAATGCAATAACCGACATTACGACGCTTGAGTTATCATTTCATGTGTTCGATTCGAATAATTGGAACACCATTTTGGATACTGAAGCTACCGTTATAGAATTCTAATAATACAATCACCCGCACGTTTTGCAGGCGAACCGAATGCTGATATTGATATCGCAGCTTTAAAATCGCCTGCAAAACGATGCGGAAAGCCGCCTCGCGGAAAGCTGTCTTCCATATACTGAAAAAATTAATCCGTTCCGCTATGTTTCCTTTCATCTCTGTCTGCGCAAAATATGGTAAAATACAAAAAAACTTTTTTACGCTTGTGCAGCATCTTTTTCGCTGCATAACCGCCAGTTTTTTCCCGGAGGTACAATTATGAGCATCATCGACACGTTCGACGACCAGTCCGAGGCGGTCGTCAACCCCGGCCACATCGCAAAACCCGTCGAGAACTTCCCGGAAACGCTCGTCGTCACGTTTAAAGCCCAAATCACGGACATCGTGAAAGCGAACTATACGCCGGAGGAAATCCAACATCTGTTCGCCAGCTTCCGGCTGCCCATTTACAAATTCCGTTACAAAGGTCATCCCCTCGGCCTCTATATGACCGTTGTCGGCGGCGCGGCAACAGTCGCACTCATGGAGGAGGCGTTGGCGATGGGCGCGAAAAGGGTGCTGATTTTCGGCGCGTGCGGCGTGCTCGACGGGCGGCTGACGGCGGGGCGCTTCATCCTGCCGACGGCGGCCTACCGCGACGAGGGGACGAGCTACCATTATATGCCCGCGAGCGATTTTGTCGATGTTCCCACGGCAAAACGGATGGGTGAAATCTTCGGCGAACTGGATATTCCGTTCGTGTTCGGCAAAACCTGGACGACCGACGCTTTTTACCGCGAAACGAGAAACAACGTTGAAAGGCGGAAACGCGAGGGCTGCATCGCCGTCGATATGGAATGCGCTTCCGTCATGGCCGCCGGGCGGTTTCGGAACGTGCCTGTATACCAGTTTCTGTATGCAGAGGACAGTCTGGACGGTGAAACCTGGGACGCGCGCACCATGGGCAGTGTCCCCCCTTCGGACAACGAAAAATACCTGCGCATCGCGCTGGAAACCGCAATCCGGCTGTAGGCAGAAGGAATATCCCGAAAAAGGAGACACGATACCGAATGCAATATGCGGCGCTGTTCCGCGGGCTGAACGTCGGCGGCAAACACATTGTGAAAATGCAGGAACTGCGTGCGCTTCTGGAAAACCTCGGCCTGCAGGACGTGAAGACCTATATCCAGAGCGGCAACGCTGTCTTTGCGTCCGAACGGGACGAGAACGCGCTGCCGGATTTGATCTCCGCGGCCTTTTTTGCGCATTTGGGTTTCACCTGCGGTCTTTGCATCCGCACCGCCGGCGAACTGCGGCGCATAACTGCGCATCCGCCCTTCTCTCCGGAGGAAATCGCATCGGCGCAGGCGGCGGAACCGGGAGCGGAGCATTTTTATGTTTTCTTTCTGGACGGCCCGCCCGAACCGGCGAAACTCGAGGCGGCCAGGGATTGCGCAAAAGAGGATATCGTCCGTTCCGGCGAACGGGAGATCTTCCTGCTCTGCCGCCGCAGCATCCGCAAGTCCCCCGCCGCAGCATGCCTGGCGAAAGCCTTTCCGGGCGCGAGCGTGCGCAACTGGAAAACCGTCTCGAAAATTGCTGGGCTATTCGACTGATTTGCCGCGCGAAGCCGAAAATCTCTCTTGAAAGTTGAAAGAAAAGCCGTGCTCAAATACGAAGAAAAACTCCGTCTCGATCAGTACAAGTTCGCCCTCCGGCCCGACGGTCCGCTGTCAAAAGCGCTCATTCTCGTGTTCACCATTGTCCTTTATGCGCCGCTGTACTATTTTGTCCGGTTGTTTTTATGCTGGCTTTGGGACGTTCAGCCCTGGAACGGGCTGGAAAGCTGGTTTTCCATCGGCAGTCTGACGTTCGTCAGGCCGGACGCCGCATACTTCGCCTGCGGCCTTGTCCTCGTTGGGACCGGCGTTTTCCGGCTTGTGCGGGTCACGGCGGAAAACCACGCCGTGCGGGACCCACAAAGCGGCGCGCCGCAAACACTGCTGACAAGTGGCATGTACGCCAAATCGCGGCATCCGATGTACGCCTCGTTCATCCTCTTGCAGGCGGGGTTCCTTCTTTCCCTGCGGTCTCTGCCCGCCATGATCCTCGCCGCCATCGCCGCCGCGCTTCAATACGCAAACGCATATTTCGAAGAAAAGAAATTCCTCGTTCCAGCCTTCCGCGAAGAATACGCGCTCTATCGGGAAACCGTGAAGGCAATGGTCCTTACGAAAACCGAAGCGGCCGCCCTGCTCGCGCTCGCGCTCTTCAGCGCCGCCGGATTTTTCCTGTAGCCGCCGCAAAGCGCGTGCGTTTCATTCCGGCCTTCCGGCCTTTTTTTATGCCTGCCGCTTGTGTGCCGCTTGTGCGCCGATACGGGTTAATGGTATATTTTAATCAAGTAATGCGCCGGGCTTTGCGCCGCGCAGAATATTTTTTTAAAGAAGCAGTTACGAACGCATGAAAAAAAACCACAACCATATCAACCGGACCGCCGCCGCGCAGAAGCGCGAAAAATCCTGCGGCGCAATCGTCTACCGCCGCGAGGGCGGCAAGTTGCTCTACCTCATCCTCCAGCAAAAATCGCACCATTGGTCGTTCCCCAAAGGGCACGTCGAGCGCGGCGAGACCGAGCAGGAGACCGCCCTGCGTGAAATCCGCGAAGAAACCGGGCTCTGCGTTTCCATCGGCGGCGATTTCCGCACGGTCAACCGCTTTCCAACGTGTTTCGGCAGCATCAAGGACGTCGTGTATTTCCTCGCCGAGGCGGACTCCGCCCGGGTTTGCGTCCAGCCGGAAGAAATCCTCTCGAGCCGGTGGTGCAGTTTCGATGAAGCACAGCGGCAGCTTACCTTTTCTTCCGACCGGGAAATCCTGCGAAAAGCGCACACCGCCATATTGAACAGTCTCGCACCGGCGGAAAACGGGGCCGCGGAAGCTGCGGAGGGGCAACCCGATGCAAACGCCAAATAAGCGCACGCTCCTGCAAAGAATTGTTCTTTATGCCCTGCTGCTGGCGCTCCTCTTGAGCGCGGGTTTTTTCGCCATCGATATAACGGTGCGCAAAAAAACCGACGAAACGCGGCGCGACGCGGTGCTTGACCGCATGGAAAGCATCGTGCGCTCCGAAGCCTCCAGCGTCTACGCGCACATCGATCATTTGGTTTCGGACGCGCTGTACCTGCTCGATTCCTACCGGCTCAATTCTGCACGCGGCGGCACGGCGGCCGAACTGGAAGCGCAGTGGCTTGCGTTCTCCCTTCGCAGCGGGGACTACGACCAAATCCGCTATCTCGACGCCGCCGGAAACGAGATTGTCCGCGTCAATTACGACGGCGAAACATCTTTCCTTACGCCCGCGGACGAACTGCAGAATAAAGCCGACCGGTATTATTTTGCCGATTCCATCGGCCTTGGCGGCAAGGAAATTTATTTTTCAAAGCTCGACCTCAACGTTGAAAACGGTGAAATCGAGCAGCCGGTCAAGCCGATGATGCGCGTCTGTGTTCCCGATATCGGCGAATCCGGCGCCGCCCGCGGCGAAGTCGTGCTGAACTTCCTTGCCGGCGGCGTGCTTGAGCAGATCCGTTCTGTTTCCGGCGCGGGCGCAAGCGACCTGTTTCTCGTCAATTCGTCCGGCGGCTGGATCGTCAACACCGCCGAGCCGGGCGCGGAGTGGTCCTTCGACTATCCGGAGCGCACGGAAAACAGCTTTTCCAACCGGTATCCCGAAGCGTGGACTTCCATCCTTGCAAACGGCGCGGGCGTTTCGGTCAACGAAAACGGCGTGTTCGCCTATGCCGGCGTGCTGCTCGGCGCGGACACCGACGAATGCGGCTATACGCATGTGCTCGCCGAGGGGGACTACTATATCGTTTCCTATCTCTCACCGGACTCCGCCGAGGGCAGACTGTTTTACGAAACCCCCGTTTCTATGGTGCGCACGTCCCTGCAGGAGAACTGGTACCTCTTCTTCGGCGTCGCGCTCCTCTCCGTTTCGCTGGCGCTGCTGTTCACGCGAAAGCAGGCCGAGGCGAAACGGCTCCGTTTTTTCTCCGAATTCGACACGATGACCGGCGTTCTCAACCGCCGCGCCGGGCTGATGCGGCTGGACGAAATGCACAAAAAAGCGCTTTCGGAAGGCAAGGCGCTTTGCGTGTGCTTCCTCGATATCAACGGCCTTAAGGCGGTCAACGATACGCTCGGCCACGAAGCGGGAGACGCGCTGATCACCACCGTTGCAAAGTGCGTTCAGCAGTGCATCCGCGAAAGCGATCTGTTCGCACGGCTGGGCGGCGACGAATTCCTGATTGTTCTGTGGGACGCGGACGCAACGCGCGCCGGGCAGATCTGGACGCGCATCGAAGCGCTCTTTGACACGGTGAACGAAACCGAACACCGTCCGTATCTCGTCAGCGTGAGTCAGGGCGTTGCGGAGATTCCCGCCGGTTCAAAGGAACCGCTCGACGAAACGATCGCCCGCGCGGACAAGGCCATGTATGAATATAAACGCGAAATCAAGCGCGGCCTGCGCGTCGTCCGCGGCGGGGCGGCCGCCCGGCCGGAAAGCGAGGCATAAATCCCATGGAATACGTTAATCTTAACCTGCGTTCCGCAGAATACCGGAAAGGCGGTTTCCTGCCAGCGATCCGTTCCTAGCGCAATAACCCCGTTTTCACGCCGCATTTCCCGCTCCATCCCGCTTGAGCATAACACTTTATATGATTTTGTTGCGAAAAGCAACAATTCAGGATAAAATGGAACAATATCTTTAGCGTAAGGTGAGGCGCGATGACGCAGAAAGAACCAGTAATCCACATTCAGGAGATTCAGAGCGATCTGAAGCGAATTGAAAACGACTGGCTGATCCTGCATTACAGGATTTCCATTCTGCTTGTCGTTTCTGCGCTGGTGTTCGAATGCCTGCTTGGCACGCTTGTCGTTTCCTCCGATTTGCTCGGCACCACGGTGCGCCGGTATATCCTCAAGTTCATCCTGATTCCAAGCAGTATGAATCTGCTCTGGATCATTCTGGATACCATCGTCGTTCGTTCCCGGCACGTTTCGCAGGACGGAAAAATTTATACGGTTTCCATCGTGTTCGCGATGATCTGCTTCACCCTTTTCACGGCGCACAGCGCGTTCGTTTCCATGTATTATCTTTTTGCGATCGCCATGCTGCTCACGACCATTTACGCAAGCTATACGCTCACCAGCGTCGTGACCGCCGTATCCGTCGCCGGGCTGACGCTCTCCGAACTTTTCATCCGCTGGGACTCCGACAAGGTCAGCCTGTTCGAAAGCTCGCAGCGCATGTTCGATTTTCTGATCGCGCTGGTCATCCTGCTCGGCTGCGGAATCGTCAGTTCGGTGATCATTTATTATGAAAAAAAGAAGAACTCCGCCTGGGTTCAAAAGGAATATGAACGCGAACAGCTTAAAAAGCGCCTGCGCTTCGACGAGCTGACCGGCGCGCTCAGCCGCAGGGCGATGTACGACGACATGCGGGATATCGAGACCGGCGAGGACGCGCGCTCCTGCGTGTTTATCATTGCGGACATCGATCATTTCAAGAGCGTCAACGACCGCCATGGACACCATGCGGGCGACCTCTGCCTGACCGGCTTTGTGCGCGTGCTGCGCAAAAGTTTCGGCGGGGCGAGCGTATACCGCTACGGCGGGGACGAATTCTGCGTGCTCATCAGCGACGTAACGTCCGGCGAAGCGGCTTCTCTCTGTCAAGCCGCGCAGCGTAACTTTGGCGAACTCCATTTCCCGGAATATCCGGATCTGCACCCGCAGGCAAGCTTCGGGATTGCCGCGTACCGCTTCGGCGGCGACAACGCGGTCCGTCTGTTCGTGCGCGCGGACAAAGCGCTCTATGAGGCCAAGCAGACGCGCAACGCCGTATGCGTCTACAAACCGAAAACGGAATCTGCCTGACAAGCGTCCCCTTCGTCCATCCGAAAGGCGGCATTTCATCTATGAAAGAATTTTTTATTCCAGAAAGCGGACACGTCGTCCGCTATCACGACCTGCCCGGAACAGAAGAACCGCTGCTCTTTATCCACGGTCTCGGCTGCGCCAGTTCGATGGATTACCCGGTTCTTGCGTGCCAGCCGCCGCTTTGCAAAAAGCGGCGCATCCTCGTCGACCTGCTCGGTGCGGGTTTTTCGGACAAGCCGGACGATTTTTCCTACACGGTGGAAGATCACGCGGCCTATCTAGCGCAGTTTGTAACGTCGCTCGGGCTTACGTCCTTCTCCCTGTTCGGACACAGCCTCGGCGGCGCGGTCGCCATCTCGCTCGCGCGGCTCTGCGAAAACCGTGTTCGTTCGCTGGTGCTCACGGAGTCCAACCTCGACCCGAGCCGCAAAGGCGCCGTCAGCAAGTTTATTGCGAGCCAAACGGAGGAATATTTTCTTGAGACGGGGTTCGATGCGCTCTGCCGGCGCAGCCGCGTTAAGGGCAACCGCCTCTGGGCGGCGTCGCTCTCGCTCTGGTCGCCCAAAGCGGCCTGGCGCATCTCGTGTTCGGCGTCGCGCGGCGGCGTGATTCCCTGGCGCGAAACGCTCTATTCCCTCCCCTGCAAAAAAACGTTTATCTTCGGCGAGCGGACGCTGCCGGACCCGGATTTTTCCGCGCTTGCCGCGCACGGTATATCCGTCGCGGTCGTCCCGCGTTCCGGGCATAACATGGCCTGGGAAAACCCGGAGGCGCTGGCGGAACTCGTCGCAAAAGCGACCGAGCCCACCCTTTGAAGCAGATCGCAAATTTTCTTTTCGGAAGACGATGCTGTGGCTTCGGACCTTCGGCAATCCGTCGCTGCCTGCACGGCCGCGTTCACCGGCGACATGACCTCGCTGGTGCGCCGCCCGCACTGACATAATCCAATAAAGGGAGGCGCGTTCATTTGGAAATCCGCCGTCTTTGCGAAGCGGAGACGCCTCGCGCGCTTGCGCTTGCGCAGCAGGTGTTTTTTGAATTTGTCGCGCAGGATTGTTCCCAAAAAGGGCTGGAAACGTTCCTTTCGTTCGTTACGGACGACGATGCGGTCCGTTCGCTCCGCTTTTACGGCGCGTTTGACGGCGAGGCGCTCGCGGGCATGCTCGCGATGCGCGGAAGCGGGCATGTCTCGCTGTTTTTTGTGGAACGCGCCTATCACAAGCGCGGCGTCGGGCGCGCCCTGTTTCAGGCGGCGCTGCGCGATACGCCCGCGGACGTAATCACCGTCCATTCGTCCCTCTATGCACGCACGGTTTACGAAAAGCTCGGTTTCACAGCGCTCTGCGGCGAGCAGCAGGCCGACGGCATCCGCTATGTCCCGATGAAGTATGTCCGGAAACCCGTGAGCGAATAATGACGCGAACGGAGGCACCCGGAATGGACCTTTATGCACTCTCCGAACTGAAGAAGGAAGGCATCCCCGAGGCGGCGAAATATCTGACGCGGGAAGAAATCGCCGCGCTGACAGCGCTGCTTGGCGAAAAGAACGACCGCATCCGCTATCCGGCGTTCCTACTGCTCTGCGCGCGTTCGGAAATTGCGGACGACGTTTTTCCGCACTGGGACGCGTTTTGCGCCATGCTCGGCGACGAACTTTCCTACCGGCGCGGCGCCGCGCTGCGGCTGCTCGCCCTGAACGCCCGCTGGGACGATTCCGGCCGGACGGAGGCTGTGCTCGGTGCGATTCTGGAACGGCTTGACGACGAAATCCCGTTCGTTGTGCGCTGGTGCGTGCAGTCGCTCGGCGTGATCGTCCGCTTCCACCCCGCCTGCGGCGAAACGATTGCGCGGCGGCTGGCCGTGTTTGATCTTTCCGGTCTGCGCGAGAGCATGCGAAAGTCCACGCTGACGGACATTGCGGACACGCTGCTCGCCGTCCGCGCGGTCCGCCCCTGCGAGGCCGCGGATCAGGGAATCGCGGATGCGCTTGCAGGCGGTCTGCTCGACGCAAAGACCAAAAAGCGAATTTTAA